>B570J29032_109958613_pt1 | contig 13854 bp, 18 predicted proteins | sample LakMenEpi16Nov12_FD_29032 | JGI IMG/M metagenome (IMG submission 29032)
CATTGATATGAGTGCCGTTTTTATCAAGGGTAATAGTGAACTAGATAGTTTTATGCAACAAGTAACTGATGATAGCAGACGTTGCGGTAGAAATCCTATGGTTTGCTGGAAGAAGACACGCAAACCTTGGCTTGTTTTTGTGCTTACAAGAGATCTTGTTGGTTATGAGTTCGAATATGCAATGAAATACAAAGAATGGACAGGAGTGGCTTTAGATCACATTCTAAAGCTCAACGACGACTTCTTCTATCAATCCTAGCCTATCAATTATTCAAAATCATCAAGATTATAAATAAATGATTGTTTAGGAATATGTCTTTTATTATCTTTGGATAAAAACCAATGCCATCTTGTTGGATGTTCTGGAGTTACTTTGGTGCCCATTCCATCAGTAATAATAAATACTGCTGATGGATATTTTTTGTGTTTTAATTTTTCTTTTTGAATACAATCCTCTATAATGCTAAAACAAGTACCTCCACCACCATAAATTTTACCAGAAGACAAATCAGTTTCTTCAACTTTTGTATCGAAGCAAAATAATCTGATATTAAACTTTTCTTTTGGCAAACTATTAGCAGCTGTGAAAAATCGTTCTGCCAAATTTATACAACTTCCTGACGTATCTAAAAAGAAATAAACATCTGTTTTATTTTTACTAAGATGGAAACATTCTATTTCAGCGTTTGAAGGCAAGATAAGACCGTTGTAAAACCCACTCATTCTTCTAGATTTTCTAATCCATTGTTCTTTTTCAATGCTGGAAAAGCGTAATGTCTCAAATTGCCACTTCTTTATGATTGATTCCCATTTTTTCTTTCTCGATTTTTTAACTTTATTAATTGTCATCCAAGAGCCTTTATCAACTCCTGCATTCTTAATATTATTGATAGCATCGCTTAATTGCTGTTTTTCAGAAGCATCCAATTGATCAATAGTTTGTTTGACAGCTTCTTCAAGCTGTTCATCTGTTAACCCTGAATGGTCATCAACAAGTTTGCCATTACTGTCTCCATTGCCATTGCCACCTCCATTGTTTTCTTTTTGTTTTTCAATTTCATTGTAGTAAAATTCAGTGGATTCATCATCTGGATAAGGAAACCCTAAATACTTTTTATCTTTAAAAACAGTATCAACCCAACAATACTCATTGTTTGAGTCAACATCTTCTTTGATAAAACCAAAATCTCTCACAAGAGAATGATTTACGACAACATCCATGGCTATATTGGATATCTTATTGTCAACTCCTTCAAGAAATCTTGACCCATGTTGAAGCACAATATGCAGTGCTTCGTGGCATATAACAAACATTTTTTTATAATCATCACATTTTTCCCAAAACTTTTCATTGAAAAGAAAGTTAATAAACTTTCCTTCTTTATCAAATTGAACTGCTGCTGTAGGAATCTTATCAGTGAAAAAGGGCTTGCCCATTTCTACAATTTTGTAGAAAAGACTATGATGGCAAGCAAGCTTGTTTTTAAGCCTTTCCCAATCAGAATTAATATCCATTTTGAATTCCTTTCATTACGTTGATGATCCCCAAATTTTCACATTTATTTTTGAAAACTAAGTTCTGAGTAACCTTGACAGCAAACATTTCATCCAGTTTTACATAACATTTATTCCATACTTTTACCAATGAATCCAAATTATGCTGCTTTATAGTTGCTTCCCATTTTTCAATCACAAAGTCCACAATAAATGCTATCGTCTTTTTACAAACAACAATATCTGGATCATCTGGTAAATTTTGCAAAATAATTTTAATTCTATCGTTTTTGTTACAATTTTCTATTTGATTTATGTAATCAGCGTTTGACAAAGATTCAGCAATATCATTAGTAGCAGTTTTGCTTATACTTAAATCTTCTACACTATTATTAGCGTAGTACGATCTTATTTTCATCAATGCCTTGGGATTAGAACCAGCAGTTAATATTTGTGTGATTACATTCTTAAACTCTTGATTACTATCTTTATTTTTTAAGATATAATCAGATATATTCAATTTTTCATCTGCAATTAATAAAGATAATTTTTCTCTTTTCAAAAGAGGAATAAAAAATTCCATGTAATTTTCATTAAGATTAATTATTTTTATTGCTGAAGCATAATTGTTCTCAATATTTAAAAACAATTTTGCTTCTTTTATATTTTTCGTTTCGTATAATTTAGATAATTTCTTATCAATTGGTCCATTACTAATATCTTGTCTAAGTTTACCAATGTTACTATCTTTTGGTAGAATATCTTCTAGAGGAATACCTTTACTCATAAATTGCAAAGCATAATCAAGTCTTCTAGGAGATATCTGTTTTTTAATATTTTCTGGTAAATCATTCCACCAATTAATACTAGCAGCAGCTATATCGTTTCCATACTTATTGCTAAAGTATTCTGTATCACAAGTATATGGAACAACAATTTGATTGGCATGAAAACGATCCTTATGTGCTGGATCTAACCTTTCAACATCATAAGTTCCTTGTTCATCTTCTGGATTGATAGCTGCCCAAACTACTTTCAGGTTAGGAAACTTTCTGCCATTGATTGATTTGAATTGACATAATTCAAGCAAAGCATTTCTAATCTTACTGGGAGATCTGTTGAATTCATCAACAAAAATAGCTTGTATTTTACCTTCATCAACAAATGCTTTTGGAGGTATAATTTCAATACATTTTTTGCCGTTATATTCAACTTCTTTGGGAATTCCGATAAAATCAACCCATGGATCAAGCGTACTTCCAGAAAAGTAAAGCCATGATTCATTTAAAACTAAGCCTTTTTCTTCAAAAGCTTGTTTTACAATAGATGTTTTACCAACACCATGTTCTCCAGTAAGAAGAACATTCATTTCACAGTCGTAGTACTTCTTTAACCTTTCAACCAAATTCATAGCATCCTCCTTGTTTGGATGATGCTATAATAAAAAAAATTTACACGGCTGTCAAGTGAAGATTTGCAAATTCATACGATCAGAAATAAACACATTTTCGCCCATTTCCATGGTAAACCAAACATTGTAAATCCCAACATCTAAATCAGTTGTATCAAGCATATAGTAAGCGTAATTTTTTTCTCTATAATCAGTTGGAACATTATCAAGCACTAATCTTAAGTCTTGTTCGACAGGCACACAGTCTCCACAACTTAGTTCCATACTAATTTTTACATTTGAATTAATAATCAAATTTTCATAATATCGACCAAGGTCGGTTCCTCTTGGAACATTAGGAGTGATCTGGCAAATAACATACTGTTTTGAACCTTTTCTGAAACGATTAGGTCTGAAAGCAAAACTGAAATCATACACAACCGGAATTGGAGTTGTGTACCAAAGTTCTGGATAAAGATTGAATGTATTGATAATTTGGCTAACACCTTCATTTGTTTTGAAAGTGATGTTCCATACATCTACATATTTGCCAACAGTAAACAAAGGATATTCTGCAATTAGTTCTATGTAATATTTGCCTGTTTCATCTTGATTTATATCAACAGAATTTACAGTTCTAACAAGCGTACCATTAGATATATTTTCAATTGAATCATTATCTGGAATTTTATAAATTTGAACATTTTCAATTGACTGAACATTTGAAAATGAATTTTGATTATAAACAAATAATCTTAGAATTACTGTGTCGTCTGGAACTGGGTTCTGATATCTTTCTTTAATAGCCATTTTCTATCTCCTACTTAGACCTTGCTGATCTAAACGCCTTTTCTTGTTCTTCTCTTTCTTTTGTCTTTTGATCAATAAACTTGTCAATAAAATATTTTCTTTCTGCAATTGTTAATTGCATAAAGTCTTGTTTTTTGACATGCAAGTGATAAAGAAAGAAGAACATTTCATCCATCAATGCTTGCCACAACTTCAGGCTTGGACTTAGTTCGCCTTCTTGTTCCGGGGGAAGAAAAAACCTGAATCCAATGGTAAATCGATTTCAAATTCTTCATTAGAATATGGAGATAAAATTGACACGTTTGTCTCCATCCCAAAAGGAGGATTGTTAATTACATTCCTAATATAATTAACATCTTGAATAGGAAGACTCCTGATTAAAACTTTAAGTTCTTCTTTGTCTGAAATATTTTCAATATGATTAACAAGTTGAGCAATTCTAAAAGTCAAAGTGTCATCTGAAGCCATTTCTCCAAGTGACTTTAATTTTGAATCTTTGTATTGCTGCATTTCAGTTTCATCTCTACCTCTGCCAAACCTATAACTAAATTTCAAGTTACTTTTTGGTAAAACACCTGTAAGATTGGAAATGCCAAAATTATCTGGGCACCTAGTAATCTCCAAGGTGTCTAAATCAACAGTAGTTGAAAATTGTCTATCTGTCTCTGGACAGCGCATCTGTACTTCATAATCAGTACCATAGCTAATACCACGAAGATATATAAGAATAAATGTTCTGTCTTGAGAAAGAAAATTTTCTGTTTTAAAGTTTTCTCTAATACATTTGGAAAATATCATATTTATAGCAATACCCTTTTTCACAAATCTCGGCGTAGCAAGAATTTGCTCCTCTTCACCAGTCATAGGACGGATATTAATAACACCATTAGCAGGTCCATCTGTGCCATCATAGAATTTACCTTTGCTTGGCAACACAATCTCTTCATAGTGAGTGCTATGCTGCTTCAGTGTATTTAAGATTGCATTTAGCTCTGGGTTATTATTCATCATAACCATGGCTGTTGCAAGATCTACTTTGTTAGGTTGATTAACATGTCCGGTGTCGCCAGACATTTGCGCTCTAAATTGTGGAGGAATATTGCCAGCAATAACACCGGGAGGCAAATTATTAAATTCTGATGCTTGTTGTCTCAAAGGATGGTTTTCAGGCAAATCAATTGACTGTTCTCTTTGTGGATTATTGTTAGGCATTGATGGTCTTTGTGGTCTAAAAATTTCATCAGACATTATTTCCCCTTTTTTTATTACATGGACTTGAATTTAATTTAGTGTTATTTGTTTAAAACTATATTGTATTAGGAGATTTTTTATGATACAAATCGGTTTCCATAATGTTGCTGAATTAATTTTTCAAAATAATTTAGTAAAAAGTTCATTGCCAAAATATAAACATCTTTTTGATTCATGGGAATTAGCACAAAAAATTCCTCAAATGCGCAGTTTAGGAATACGATCTATTTTGGATTTCATTAATACGATTACAGACAAGGATATAGAAGCAATATCAGAGATATTTAAATTTCCAATTGAAATTATGAAAATGGAACTTGGATCTTACAAAAATGTTATTGGAAATATTGAAGATTTTGAATTACAACTACCTCTTAATATTAATGTGAATGATATGTGCCTTTATAGAAAAGGCGACAAGATATCTGTTCTAATAACAACGGGGTGATTATGTTTGACATCGTTCTTTGGGTCTTTGGTTCTATTGGCATGACCAACATTATTGTTGAGTCAGATATTGGCAGAGCTTTTAAAGACTTGATTAAGCCCTACATCTGGACGTTCCTGATGAAAGGTCTTAATTGCTATCAATGTACAGGTTTCTGGGCAGGAATGTTCACAACAACACTTATGTACGTTTTCAATGAATGGGATTGGCATAAGCTTCCTTTGATATTCCTTGGTGGATGTGCAACTAGTTTCTTCGCAACTTTCTGCGCATTTTATCAAACTTACTTAGAAGCTAACAGTATGATTTCGGATTAACAATGCATACAATTTGTGATAACTGTGGTAAAAAATATCTTGAAAAAGATCTTGAGAAATTAGTAAAAATTTCAAGATCAGAAATTCAAAATATTGTTATGGAAAAAGAAACAGATAAAGAGAAATTTGTTAAACAAAACACTCTTTATAGATGTGTAAGCTGTGGTCATGCTTTAAGGGGAAAGAAAAATGAGCGATCAAGATCAGAAACAATCTAAAGCATATGTTAGCTTGATGGATATCAAAGCTGCTATGAAAGATGAAAACTTTCGTAGCAAGTTACCAGAATCATTGAATCCAGAAATTGAAAAATTTATCAACAATCCTAGTTGTTCTTGTAATGTGCCATTATACAAGAAGATTATAAAAGAAGCAAAAGATCAAGTTCTTGCTTACTTTCCGGGCAAAGAAGTCATGTCCCAAGAAGAAGAAATTGAACGCCTTTCTAAAAACAATTGGCGTGTTATCAATTGCTCAATTGGTGACCTTGAAAAAGAAATGAAAAAACTTCCTCACGGTCGTAAACAAATAGCTATTACAAGATACGAAGATCAAGTAACAATTGTTATCAATGAACTTGATAATTTGTATTGATTATATCATCGTATCATACTTTAATATTAATGTTTTTATGTTAGATAGCATTTTATTAGGATGATTTTTATGCATGCTTGGAATCATTGGCATAAAGTCATAAATATCTCTATGAAATGCCATTTCTAAAGCTTTTTCATAATATATTTTTGCATCCATAAAAAGATTCATTTCATATAAGTAATCTCCCCACAAGTTGATCAATTCTATAAAAGAAGGATATTTTTCAATTATAGAATTGATCAAGTCTATAAGCTCTTGATTATGATGGCTTGCTTTTAATTTTTCAAATACATATTGATAGATTATAAATAATTCGTTTAATTCAATGTCATTAGAGAAAATATATTCTTGTAATTTTACTAACAAGTTTCCTTTGGGCAAATATAAATTACACCATTCTTCATCAAACCTTTTCACATTGGTAAAAGAACTCTTTATAAATATTTTAGAAACTTCTGGAATTTTAGCGTTGCTTCTTTTCGTCTTAACTATCCATTTATCCACAATTAGATTGTGATGAGATTTAAATATCTCTTCTTCATCCCAAAAAAGAATTTCTTCATCTGGATACAATAAGAAAAAGAATTCACCTTCATAGAACAATTCTAATTCAGGAAAAATATTTCTTTTGCTTTTTAATAAGTTCAAAGATTTAATTGTTTTGTCAAAAGTAAAAAAAGATTTATTTGCTATATGTGAGAATTTATTCACACATATTTCTTTTTCTTCTAAAGAATCAACTATGATTGCACAATTTATTTTCATAGATTCACACTATATTTCTAATATGAGTAACCATTATCTTGATAACAAATACCTTGAAAAAAACATTATAGATTTCCAACAAGCTAAAAAGAATAAAAGAAAATATGAATTGTTTCGTCAAGATTACGAAATCCATAAAAAGAATACTGATAAAATTACCCTACAACTAGATGAGGATAAAATTATTCAAAATGAAAAAATATTAAAACAAAGTCAAGATAATTTGGCAAAAGAATTTTTCACTTTAGCAGAAAATATCGTTCGATTTAGAAATTTTCAAAAAATTGATTACGATGACGCTGTGCAAGAAGGCGTATTTATATGTTTTTCTAAAATCGAACGGTTTGATCCACATCGTGGAAGTAAAGCATTTAATTTTTTAACCACATGCCTAATACATCACTTAAGACAAATTTACAGATCAAACAAAAATTTCGAAGAACTTAAGAAAAGATATCAAGAATTTTACTTTGCAAAGATAAGTAGAGAAATTCCTATTAAAAGAATTTGATTTTAATTCAATTTGATGTATATTTAAATTTAGCTTACTAAGCTAACTTTGATTTTTAGGAGATTTATATGAAGAATAGGTTTTTAGAAAGTATCGAAAACGGAGAACTTCTTACCATTCTTGAAAAAAGTTATCTTAAAGAAAAAATTGGTTTGTTGCTTTCAAACGAGAACCTAGTTTATACTAAAAAAGGCAGACTTAATAAGTCTGGCGCTTGTCGAATTCTTAGTATGAAAAATAAAGAATTAGAAACATTTCTTGAAGAATGTCGTAAGGTTCTTGAAGTAGATCAATTTCTCGAACCAGATGAATATAAAAAATTACAAGAAGATAATGGCGAATAACTAAGGCATCATATATGATGATGCTAAATTTATTAATCTCCTGCTGCATGGTTCCCAATATGCTCTATCATATCTGATATCCATTACCACTCTCATAGGCTGATCAGATGTCATATCAGTGCCACCAAAGTCAACAGAAGATGGATATGCATTTACATAATTCCATGCCTCTAAAGCAAAACCGCAACCATCTAACATAAATATTTGTATGTCTCTTTTAAAATTGTTAGCGATGGCACCAAAATAACTCGCACCCGTTTGACCTCTAAAAGCATTTCTTTGTACCGAGTAAATCGAATTAATCCAATTCAAAGCAGGATTAGTTGCAGCTACATCATACAATGTTACTTGAATAGGCTTCCACTCAGGCTTAGCAGCATAAAACACAGTTTCCATTAAATGTGGGACATCAAATTCTTTAAAAGACACACTAGGTCTAGCAGCTTTTTCTTCTATTAAAACTTTATTGTAAACACGGGTTGAACTATTTCCAACATGCGTGACATTAGGAATATGTAACACAAAACGGTTTTGCTTCTTAAATGTAGTATAAGAAGCAAAACCTACACCCATCTTAGGCATAATCGATTTTATCCTTTATAAATTAGCACCCAAACCAGTACCGCAAACAGGAGTGTTGCACAATTCAGGAGCAGCTGTTGCACAATTGTTTTCATACTTAGCATATGAATATCTAAGAGTCATAACAATATTACATTCAGCAGATTCACTATAATCAAGGTCACCAAAGTCGATACTCTTGGGCCAACAGTTTACTAAAGTCCACGTTTCTAAAACATAGCCACAACCATCAAGAAGAATAAGCTTGCCTGTTCCACCATAGCCAAAACCAGCACCAGTTGGATCTGTAGCGTAGCTTCTTTGAGTTGCAGATATTTCTGTCGAATTAGCAACGCCGTTCGCTGGAGCAGCAAAGTTATAAACTCTATTGACCCATCTTAAAAGATTTGAAATAGTTGGATCACCGGGAACAGCAACATCATAGTAAGTGAATTCTAGTTCACTAAATGTTGCTTTTCCGGGAAGCCAAGTCTTACCATTTAGAAAATTGATTTCAGCACTATCATCGATTTCTATTGATGGTCTTTTTGCTGATTTTACATATTTACCAGAAACACCAAAACTGTTAGGACCACCACCACCGATATTTTCAACAGAAAACACCCAACGGTATTTTCGTTTAAAAGCTACGTTGTTTAGCGCCCCAATGCCCATATTATTGATTGTATTAGCCATTAATCCTCCCTTGTTTTTCTTTAATTATGCTAATGTTCTTACTAAATTAAATTCGATAAATATGAATTCGATAGCATAGACTGGCACAATACCTATTCTTGCTCTTAATTCATTTCTTGCGATTACATCTGATGTATTTAATTCATCATCACATTTAACTACGAAATCTTGTGCCCCAGAATTTGCTACAAGCCTAGTAAGTATTTGAGAACAAGCGTTTATAAATGCAGACCTAGTTGCAGCATTATTTGGTTCAAACAAATAATTCTTTGAAATGCTCTTGATGCTTTTTTCAACATAGAACAACATTCTGCGGACATTGATTCTATCAAGAGCGGTTGGCGTTCTTTGAAGAGTCTTTTGTCCCCAAATTACAAATCCACCAACATCAGGATAACTAATAATTGGATTGATAGCGTTGTTATTGCCATACATTAAGTCACGTTCAGCTAATGAAGGTCTGCTGAACACATTATTGATATTTGGAACAACACCTCTAGTTAATCCAGCAGGAGCATACCAAGGACCAGAGATTGAATCGCTTTGACAAATTGCTGCTAGAACAGAGCCAGATGGTGGCACCCAAACACTGATATTATTGAAAGTATCAGTTATGTCCACCCAAGGGTAATACAAAGCAGCGAAATCAGTATCAAGTCTGGTATTGTTCAAAGGATGAACACCATTTTGCCAATTAACGATTTCATTAACTGTAAGACCAAATGGAGGGTCAATAATTGCAAGAGCGTCTTGACGATAAGATTCACAAATATCAATTAGTACTCTTACAACTGCTGTTGAGCTTCTTCCCGGTGTTGCTATCAAGTCGATATCAACTTGTTCTGGTTCAGAGAAAGAATAAAGACCAGTGCCTGCGGTTGGATTACCGATGATTAAATCATCTTGTGTGTCAGGATCAACTGGAATGCCATCAGTACCACCAGTTAATAATAAACCAGTTGTAGACGTATTAGCAGGAGGTGCAGTAACAGCAGTGTTATCTGAAACTCTGATAAAGTTACTAACTGTATTAAGATAAGACTCAACGTAGAAAGAAGAAAGTTGGTTCTTGGTTAGATTTCCCCAAGATTCAACTTGTTGTCCATTATTGTAGACCTGCATCTGGAATGTGCCATCATAAGGATTAGTTGTAATAATTACTCTTGTCTGATTGCCTTCAATACCGGGACTATCAGCGAAAATAGTAAAACTCTTTGATCCACTGCTGTTTGCACCACCAGTTACTTTGCCAGCTTGTGCAGTTAAACCACTTCCAGTAGCTTTTACAGGAGAATCACCAGTAGCAGTAATATTGCTTATGCCAAAAATGCTATCCATTGAGCTTTCTGATTTAACAAGTATTTTACTACCTGAACCATAAGCTAAAGTTGTAAGAACAATATGATCAGAACCATCATCGGAAGCTACAAAGCCACCAGTAAGAGAATCAATCTGGGTGTTGATTTCATCAACAACTTCGGCTGTTGTATAAGGACCATTGTTTAGAACTGATAGATCGATAATTTGAACAACATCATCGATATTAACATTTCCTGTTCCTGTTACAACTACTTGCAAAGCGTTAGCCAAATCAGTTGGATCTAATGTATCAAAATCCCAGCTGCCAGCAGAACCTGAAGATGGATAACGATTTGTAGAGCCAGTTAATTCTGCTTGGGTCATGCTAGTGCCAAGACCAACAATACTGTTTATTCCACCGTATATCGAATTCTGGTGGGAGACTAATTCAATAGAAGCTCCTACGCCGTAAGCCCAAGTAGACTTAACTCCTAAAGTTTCGCTTGTTGTTGCTACAAATTGAATTCCATCAATCGATGGATTAAGCTGAGAGTTTAGATAATCCACAAGTTCTTCAAGTGTATAATCTGTTGGATAATCTGGATTTGTTGTTGGATCATTCTTAGGAACAATAAGAATTTTGCTTGCAAGAATATTATTTAGTTTCCAACTAAAATAACCATCTTCGACAAACTCAAAAGTTCCTCCAGCAACTGGTGTGATACTAGGAGTTCCAGTGCTTGAACCGATAATATCAACAAGTCCACCAGTAGATGGAACTAAAACTGAAGCAGAATTTGCTTGAGTATTACTAGTTGGATCTGTGTCCGCTACTCTGGTAATTACAACCTCACTCGAAACCCTAAGAACTTGCTGTGCAGCATAGATCAAATAAGGATCACTTGTGTCAGGATGTGGATTACCAAATTTGGTAACAAGATCAGTCAAAGTTCTTACACTTGTTGGTGTGTTGATCGGACCCTTGCTAGCAAACCCAATTAAACCGACCTTATGAAAGCTTGTGGTTGGGCTAACAAAAGTGAAGTCGTTTTCTGTGATTCTCACAGAAGGGCTAATTGTGTTGCTTGCAGGAAAGCCTCGTAAAGTTGCCATTTTACTTTTCTCCCTCAGTCAAAATATTATTTGGTACATATCTAGTCTTGATAAGACCCATTTTTTCTACTCTTTCTATATATGCAGTAGACCTTTCATCTTCTAAATTATAAATATTTTTTTTACATCCGATACCCGGAATATTTAAAGTTGTAAAAGAATTTATTTTTTTCTTGCTCTTTATAACAAGTTGAACTGGATGCTTGCAAATGTTTGTTATTTCTATCATAATCGTGGTGCCATTTCCTCAATTTTAGCTATTACTTTGGTAATTTTATCTTCATCTACAGAATTTACCAAATCTGTTTTTACAACTTTGATCAAAGAATCATATATTTTTGCTGGCATAGGAACGAATGTTTCTGCTGTTAAGCCAAATTGGAACTTTATTACTCTTTGAGCCGCATCGCCCGGTTCAGTATTAAGGTTACTAGCAATAGAATCCAATTTAACAATCACTTCCTGCAAAACTCCTCTTACTTTTATGTACGCTACTAAACTGAATTTTGTAACTATTTGTTCAAATATTTGATTCATATCTTCTAATTGCATTGTCCAAACATACATTGTATAAGAAATATTAATAGGTATCCCTCTGCCAATCCCAAACAATGTAGACCTGTTCGAAAATTTTTCTGATTTATCAGGCTCTCTGCCTGTATAAGCATCCACATAACTCATTGCTTGATGATAAGTATATCTCTTAGTATCAAATTCATAACCAGTTGAGCTAATTGCCATCATGGGCAATATAATTCTGTCAACAACAAGTGTTTCATCTTTGCGAACATTTTTTTGCAGAATTGCAGCAACAGCTCTTTCTTGTGTTGCCCAAATTATTGGAACTTGAACTGCTTTTCCATCTTCATCAATTACAACAATATTTCTAAAAAGATCCATGACACCTTCGTCGGTGCCTCTTAATGCCTTTGAATATCGATAAATTGTATTTTCGTTTAACTGACTAGCTGGCTCATTAACTATTTTTCCGGCTTGCATTGGATCACAGTTATTGGCTGATCCATTGCCAAGATTGTTGATAAAATTATCTTGTAACCAGTCAGAAGCACCATTATTATTAACATTATTTTGATTATCAGGTTCCATGTGGCAATTCATGCCCGGAGGTGGATCAATATTATTGGAAATATTTAATAAACTTGAATCTGGACAAGGATTAATTTGTTTTTCTTGGTGATTCATATTTTGCGCTGTGTTTGGCATAGAATTATTTAGTCTTATTTGTTTTAATTTTCACTGTAATAAGTTATGGAAAATAAAACCAAAGTTATGTATCGCACTTACGGGACTAGTATTGCTCCTCGTAAAATCAAGATTGAAATCCCCGGTTTTGCTGGGGAAACAAACGATCATACCAATGGAAGTAAAGCTCAACCATTTCATTGCTTGCCATTTATAGATGGAAGTACCTATGGTCTAGAATTAGTATATCACTTCAACACAACAACAATTGTTAAAAATGTAAAAGGAAAATTAATATTTGAAGGTGATTGGTCTAAAGAAAAATTAAATGTAAAATATTCAACCATTCCACCTTTTGGTACATTTGCTGAAGGACATTACGGCTTTACGTCAAGTCTTGACATCATGCCTCCACCGGGACATATCGTCAGAATAGAACCACATCCAAGTTTTTATACAGACCCAACTTGGCAAACACCATGCGCTGTTCCCGGTCATATCCAAGGGGAATTTTGGAGTAGTATTTTCTTTGTAGTATTTAAAGCACCTCTTGAAGGTCAACAGCAAATTTTTCAAAAAGGAAAACCTTATGCACAAATTTTCATTTTACCCAAAAAAGTAAATTATGAAATTGACGAAATGCCTGCTGAAATTAAAAAATCAAGAGAAAAAAGGAATGATATTATATTCAACAATAGAAGAAAAGTTGCTAAACATGTGTGGAAAGATAGTTTGAATCAAGAGTTTGATGACAAATATAAGCAATTAAAAACTATTTTTGAGAAAAAAGGAATTGCAGGTGTTGATGAATTTCTAGAAAAACTTGTAGCTTGCCCCGTGGTTAAAGGCAAGCTACGATATAAATTGGTAAATTATAATAAATTAAATAAACGCAAACCTTAGTAGCCGCCTCCCATGCCACTACCTCCCATGCCACCACCCTGACCGCTGCCGCCCATGCCGCCGCCCATGCCACCGCCACCCATGCCGCCGCCAAAGCCACCACCCATGTCTCCACCGCTCTGATTACCGCCGCCTTGGTCCCCACTCATGTT
>B570J29032_109958612_pt1 | contig 13852 bp, 9 predicted proteins | sample LakMenEpi16Nov12_FD_29032 | JGI IMG/M metagenome (IMG submission 29032)
AGGTTACCGGCACCATCAATTGAAAATCGGGTAATGTTATTTGTTTTAAAAATCAAGGAGGTGTTATTGGTTGTACCCAAAAAATCACTCCCTGAAGGTGTATTACCATTTACGCGCCACCAGTTTTGGCTTTGCGCATTTACATGCATGCTAATTAAGCTAATACTTAACGTTAGAAGGCTTTTAGCCAATTGGGGGGAGGGGATAAAAAGGGTTTTGATTTTGCTCATGTTAGAATAGATTTAAAAGTTGTTAAAACGAAGATAACAAACTAGAATTCAAAACCAATTCTTTTTCGACGAATGGCGGTTTTTTTAAGATTAAAAACTGGTTATATGAGTGCCAAATTGATTATTAATACCATTTATAAATTAAAAGTAGTCTAAATCATTTAAGTCACCCTGAGCGTAGTCGAAGGGTGCTTGAATATCAGACTTCGACTCCGCTCAGTCTGACCATAGACTATAAATGGTATAAACTAAAAACAAATGACTTAACGTAATAGTAAAGCCTAATTTTTATGCTTTGTTCGGTTTTATTTTTTTCCTTCAAAAAAGTTAATTGCTTTTATAATTTCTTTTTCAGAAACCGTTACATCAACAACACATTTGCCAATACCATTTAATAAGGCCATTTTGATAAGTCCGGCTTTGTTTTTTTTATCTTGAGTTAAATATTCCTTTAGCAATTCATAGGTTAAGTTCGTGTTTAGAGAAAAGGTAAATTTTTGAGTTAAATTCAAAATAATTTCATCAAGTTCTGGTTTAGAAAGCAATTTTTTCTGAAAAGAAATATGCGCTTCAATAATCATTCCTATTATTACTGCAAATCCATGATGGATCGGTTGTTTTTGATCGTAACACAACATTTCAACTGCGTGGCCAATACTATGTCCAAAGTTTAGAATTTTTCGTTCTTTTTTTTCGTATGGATCCTTCTTAACAATGCTTTGTTTTAGGCTGGTTGATTTTCGGATAAGATATGAAGTGGTTGTTTTATTCTGTTCAATTAATTCGTTCCAAAAAGGTTTATCTTTAACTAAGGCTATTTTAAAGACTTCTGCCAACCCGTTTTGAAATTCAACTTGCGGTAATGTTTCTAAAAATAGTGGTTGAATAAATGTTAAGCTTGGAAATGTGATTGTGCCAATACTGTTTTTTGAATGATGATAATTAATTCCATTTTTACCTCCAACACTTGCATCTGCCATTCCAAGCAATGTAGTTGGTATATTAATAAATGGTATCCCGCGTTTGTAAACAGAGGCTATAAAGCCGCCGAGGTCTGTTACTACACCACCACCTAAATTAATGATTACATCTGATTTCTCGATTTTTAGTTCAAATAATGTATCCCAAATGTGAGCGCAGGTTTCTAATTGTTTACTGTTTTCAGAAGGCTCTATTTCAATTATTTCAGCGTTTTGTAATGTTTTTACGTTTGAAATAAGTATGGGCAAACAATTTAATAAAGTATTGCTATCGCAAATGATCACGTGTTTTTTGTACTGTTGTTTTATTAAAAAAGCTTCTAGCTTTTTAAAGTTAGTTTGTAGTATGAAACTAGGCTTCATTTAAAAAATTAAGTATGCGTTGACAAACAATAGGCACTAATTCAAGGTTTAAAGTGTGTCCTGCGCCTTTTATAATTTCAAAGTTAGAATTAGCAATGTTTTTGTGAACTTCCTGACCCAAGTGTAAGGGTATCAGCAAGTCTTTTTCGCCATGCAGTATTAACGATCTTGTGGTAATTTTTGCCAGGTCAGGCCTATAATCTCTGCGTTCTCTTGTGGCCCTCATCAAATTAAAAATAGCATTACTGTTTTGATTAAGTTCTTTTCTGCTTTCCTTCATTAATTCGATTGGGATAATGGGATGCGAAAAATACTCCTCGCTTAAAACACTGGGTAACATGATGTCAAGTAAAAGATTGTATCCGCCGGTTTTAAGTGCATTCCACCAGGAGAGTTCGATGGCTTCAAAATAAGGCGTTTTATGGGCAAATGTTGACAGCAAAACAAGTTGTTTAACTTCGTTTTGATAATTAACAGCATAGTGCTGCGCAACAAGACTACCATAGGATAAACCACATAAAATGGGTGAGTTAATATTTAATTCGTGTAATAAACCATTTAAATCTTCTGCATGTTGATCAAAGTTTTTCCATTCGCCATCTTTATCACTTTGCCCTTGGAAAATAAAGTCCATTAAAACAATTTTGAAATCTTTTTCAAAAAATGGAATCACAAAATACCATGATAGGGTACTTTGGGTCAAGCCATTTAAAAACACAATGGTTTTTGGTGAAGTAAGGTTACCTTTAACTTCATAATAGATGTTTTGCTTGAGTGTATTTGTATATAACATTAAAATGGAACAAAAGTAACACCCAACATAAAATTGAATCGCATGCTTGGGTAGTTATCAAATCTAAAGTAACGTTGATTAGCAATGTTATTGAATTTCGCGAAGAAACTAAGCATTTTACTATATCTGTACTCTGCGCCTATATTAGCATCTACATAACCTTTTAACAATGTCGGTTGATAGGTATTTATAAATGTTTCATTATTTCTGATTTCACTTAAAGTCCACTGCTGACCAACAATGAATAAATCTGCTTTAAGAATGATTTTACTCTCTAAATTATAAATGCCGGATATGGTCAGATCAAAGTCTGGTTTGTGATAAGCTCTGGTAATATTTTTGGTTTTCCAGATGTAGTAATTCCCGCTAGTGATGATATTCCACTTTTCTTTTAACTGGTATTTTAAACTGCCATTAATGGTAATAAGGGTGGCATTATCGTATAATGGCGTAAATGAATTTTGTAAAAGATTAGTTCCCGTATAATTTCTGACGAAGAAATACATACTATCAAAGATATCATAACTTACTCTTGTGTTATAAGTTGTGTTCGAGCTTAGATTTCCTCTTAGACCAACCAATGCTTTAATTTTATTATTAGTGTTGATATAATTAAGTGTCGTATCAACAAAAGGATTTGCAGTTATTAAGGATCTAAAACTGTTTTTAACTAAACCACCTTCAATTCCGGCATAGGGAATGATAATATTTTCGTAAACATTATAATCAACTGATAGTTTAGGGTAGAAGTAAAATTTGGTTTGATTTTTAAAATTATCTAGTGTGCCGGTGAGTCCAAGCACCGCATTCCATTTTTTAGTTCCGGCAATAAAACTTGGGTTTAAACTCATTATTAGATTGTTTAAGGTATCGTTGCTTTGTTTATGGTTATAATAATCTGTTAAGAAATTAAGCGTAAAATGTTCGCCATTTAAAAACATATCACCTAAAGCATTGAGTTTAATATTGTTTTCGGCTTCTCTATGTAAGTTTTGAAGGTTGTAATAGCTTAAATCAATGGTGTGATTAATGTGAGTGCTATCTGTATAATGGCTCTGAAGTTTTAATGTTGGATTAATTAACTGGTACCTTTGTTTTGTATAATCTCTACTGAGTTTATTCACACTGGTATCATAGCCATAATACCGAACCACATCGCGATTGTAAAGAACATCGCCATTTAATGTGTGTTTTTTATAAAATTGTTTTGCAAATATTTTTAGTTGATTGTTACTCATTCCTCCGAAGCCAACATTCTCGAGGTGAGCTGTATTTGAAAGATGTTTGAAATGCAGACCGTAATTATTTTCTCGCGAACGTGTATTAGCCAGGTAAACTTCACCATAGGGCATGTTGTAAATTGGGCCATATCCTGCCTTTATAATGGCATGGTATAATTTTGGTAAAGGTTCGTTTTGTATTTTGGCAGCAACAATAGGTTGAACAGTATATTTAGGGAAAAGTGGTTCACTAAAAATACCGTATTTTATATTTTGAATGCGTTTAACACTATCTTTGATTTCAGGTAAATCAGCGTACTTAATCGCATCTTTAATCGTAGGGTTAAAAGTTGTTGAGGTAGTAAAAGTATTTTCTGTAGATGGTGTTTGTGAATAAGCCATTGAAACGAATACCAATAATAAAATTACAATTAGCAGTAATTTCACAAGTTGTTGCTGTCTTGCGTTTAAATCACTATGTAGGTAATTATTTTTCATTATTTAGGCTGTTCGGTAGTCGTAGTTTGTTTTTTCTGTGATTCTTCGTAAAGTTTATCAAAAAGATCTTTATCAGAGTTGCTTTGTTTATTTTCTATTTTTAATTCGGTATTATCAGGCTCAGGGCTCAATGTTCGTTGATTCTCGGCTTCCAGTATATTTTTTAATTTAAGTTGAGCTTCATCTATAAACTCTTGTTTGCCTTTTCCGCCAATGATCGTTTGTAAAATAATTTTAGCATTAGATAATTCTTTTAATGAAATATAGGCATCTGCTAGTAATAACATGCCCTTGTTATTCCAGTCTTCATTCGTATATGGGTACGAGATGATTTTATTAACAGTCTTATCAATATCTTTATATTCTCCTTTTATGTATTGGATTTTTCCTATGTGGTAAAAAGCTTCAGCACCGGTTACGTTTTTAGCTGTTTTACTGATGTCTTTAAATTCAAGTAAGGCATCATTTAACCTGTTTGTTTCAAATAAAGATTTAGCTTTAATATATTTTGCTTCCGATACTTGTTGAGGACTTAACTTTTCGGTACTCACCACTTTGTTACATTCTTGTAACGCGGTTTCGTAATTGTTGATATAAAATGCACTTCGCATAGCACCAAACCTTCCTGCGCTTTTGTTGGAAGGCGTTTCTGCAACTTCTTGTAATTGTTGAAACAAAGGCAATGCTTCTGCGTATTTTTTATCTTTATAATGTATGTAGCTGGCTTTTGCTAAAGATGTTTCACTATATATCGATCTTGGTTTATTAACAATGTATATATAGCCGGTTAGTGCTTTTTCAAATTGGTTTTTGCTATATGTACATTCTGCTAAGCAAAATTGCGCTTCATTGATGTATTTACCGTTTGGAAATTTGCTGATATAAACCTCCCATTTTGGTATCGCTAAATCGCAATTTTTTTGATTATAGTATGCGTCATAAGCGGCATTGTAAGTTTCTTTTTCCAGTTGGTTTTCTGATAGTGGATTACCAACTTTTGCAAAATATTTCTCCATTCCTTCCACATCACCTTTCGCTTGGAAAATTTTACGGATGGCTTCTAAAACTTCTTTGGCAGCATCACTTTTTGTATCACTTTGTACAAATTTGTCATAGTATTCAAAGGCTTTTTCGTCTTGTTTTTTATTGAAATAAATGTTTCCTAGCTGTGCATAGGCATTGTTAGCGAAACTGGAGTTAGGGTAATTCTTAATGATTTTATTATAATACAGAATGGCATTATCGTCATCTTTTAAGTTCTTAAAGTAGGTATCTGCTATTTCGTTTATTGCAGCACTATAGTAGTTTGAATTAGGGTATCTACTTTCGATTTTCTTTAACTCGTTAATTTTTTCTTTGTAGTTTTTATTTACACCATCACACAGGGATTTCTGGTAAATTGCATAATCAACATCGCTTTTATTCGTTACAATGGCTGTTTCATAGTAGTCGCTTGCTTGTTTAAAGTCTCCATTTTTAAAATAACAATCTGCTACACGAATGGTAGCATCTGCTATTTTTAAGTCATCATATTTACTTTTGGTTAATAAAAATTTCCTAAACGATACTTGTGCATTGGTATAATCGTCTTTTTCTTTTCTTTGAAAATAAGCGTATCCTAAAGCATAATTACTTAAATCATATTCTTTAAGGTTAATAGCGCCGTTTAAAATTTGGAAATTTTTCCATTGATCGATTGAAGTTGCATAGTCTTTTCTGATATACGAAATCTCACCTAGCCAATACTGAGCCAACGCATTTAATTGTAAATCCGAATTTTGTTTGAGTGATTTTTTAAATTGCTTTTCAGCGTTTTCCAAATCGCTATTATTAAAGTATTCAACCCCTTTAAAGTAAATAAGTTTTTGATAAGTTATTTTAAGTATAGGGTCCATGGTTTCCATGCTTTCAATACTCTTAATTGCCATTTCATAATTTTTGGTAGTTGAATAAACGTTTATTAAGTAGTTATAACATTCGTCTTTTCTTGGAGATGAAGGATAATTTTGAAGATACTTTTGAAAAGCTTTTACCGCTTCGTTATAAGGACTGAAATCTAATTCGTAACAGATTTTTGCAAAACTAAAAAGTGCATCTTCGGTTGTTTTAGGATTACTGTTTTTTGTATAAGCGCCAAAGTATGCATTTTTTGATTTCAATTTATCACCGATTCTTAAATAACAATCAGCCAAGTGATACCAAGCATTTTGGGATAAAGTGTCGTTACTATCAGTTGCTTTTAGCAGATATGGAATGGCCTTATCAAATTCATTGGTTTTGTAAAAGCAATATCCAAGTGCGTAATTGCCTTGTGGATTTAATCCTGAACCTAATTCTGTTTTTTTAAGATATGTGAGGGCGTTGGTGTAATTTTTTAAGTTAAAATAGCTTTCACCAATCATTCTGTTTATTTCACCTTCTTTTTGAATATTTGAACTATCTTCAAGCAATTTGGGAGCCTCAGTAATAACTTTATCGAATTTGTTTTGAATAAAATAAATTTGAGTGATGTAGTATGGTGCAATGCTGCCAAATGTTTCATTTCCTACTAATCGGTTAAAACCAGTAAGTGCGGTTTCATAGTTTTTTTCAGAATACGCAATATGCGAATAATAATAATTTGCCGGAAAGGCGTATTTATTATCAATGTCTTTAATCTCATATAAATCTGTTTTTGCCTTTTCGTAGTTATTTTGTTCAAAATAGCTGTAACCACGCTTAAATTGAAGTTCGGCTAATTCATCTTTTGTTAATTGATTGATATTTACTTTTTCAAAATATTCAATCGTTTCAGTCGCTTTTTTCTTTCTGAAATTATTTTTACCTAAATAAAAATAAGCCATGTTTATTTTTTGACTTTCAGGATATAACCTGATGAACTCCTTCAGTTGCCACTCTCCATCTTTATTAAAAAGTTCTATTGAGCAAACGGCCGCATAAAAATGAGCATTTGATTTAAGAATACGTTTGTTGCTAGAAGCACTAAATTCATTGAATAACTTCTGAGCGGAGGCGTATTGTTTTTTATCAAATAATTCAAGTGCATCTTTGTATTTTCCATCATCATCTAAAAATATCGCTGTTTGCTGGGCATTTGTACTTAAACAAAACGCCAACATCAACAAGAAAAAACCTGATTTAATTTTTAGATACATTTATAGTGAAAATGTGTAAAATTATTTCATTAAAAGTAGGTTTGATTATCCAATTTCATTTTGTAGAACACAGTATGTTATTAACCCACACATGTTGATATTGGTTATAAGCGTTTTTATAGGTTTAGTTACAAAACATTAATTTTAGAATTTGTATGTCTCATTTGTTAAAGTATAACCATGTTTCAATTTTGCAAGAAGATCGCATTGTTATCAGCGATTTAAATTTTGAATTGAATAAGGGAGAATTTGTTTACTTGTTGGGTAAAACAGGAAGTGGTAAAAGTAGTTTTTTAAAAACTATATATGGAGATATTTCCATAAATGTTGGTAATGCAGAGGTGTGCGGATTTAATTTAACAAACTTAAAACGAAATGATATTCCGTTTTTAAGGAGGAAATTAGGAATCGTCTTTCAAGATTTTCAGTTATTAAATGACAGAAGTGTATATGAAAATCTTGTATTTGTAATGAAAGCCACCGGTTGGAAAGATGAAAGTAAAATGAGAGCCGGCATAATGGATGTTCTTAAAAAAGTCGGTTTAGAGGGAAAGGAATCTAAAAAACCGCATGAGTTAAGTGGAGGAGAGCAACAAAGGGTGAGTATAGCCAGAGCATTGATTAATAATCCTGAATTGATTTTAGCAGATGAGCCAACTGGTAATCTCGATCCTGAAACTAGTGAGGAAATTTTTAAGTTATTAAAATCAATAAGTGAAGCAGGTTGCTCTGTGTTGTTTGCAACACACGACATGCTCATCTATAATCCCCAAAAAGGCAGAACACTTAATTTTGAAAATGGAAAAGTAATGGAGGTTAAGTAGATTTACTGTTCTTCTATTTTATGTTCAGGGCGCATTTGTGGGAAAAACAATACTTCTTGAATGGCCACATTGTTTGTCAATAGCATTGTTAATCTGTCAATTCCAATTCCAATTCCGGCTGTTGGTGGCATTCCATATTCCAAAGCTCTTAAAAAGTCGTGATCAATAAACATGGCTTCGTCATCTCCACGCTCTTGTAATTTTAATTGATCTTCAAATCGTTCACGTTGATCAATCGGGTCGTTTAACTCGCTATAAGCATTGGCTATTTCTTTGCCGTTCACCATTAATTCAAAACGTTCAACCAAGCCTGCATTATGACGGTGTTTTTTTGTAAGCGGACTCATTTCAACCGGATAATCAATTATGAAAGTGGGTTGAATATAATTACCTTCACATTTTTCTCCAAAAATCTCGTCTATCAGTTTACCCTTTCCCATACTAGGTTCTACATGAATGTTTAGATTTTTGCAAACACCTCTTAGCTCATCCTCATTCATGTTGCTAATATCAATCCCGGTGTGCTCTTTGATGGCATCGTACATTGTCACGCGTTTAAATGGGACCTTAAAATCTATTTCTTTACCTCCAACAGTAACAGTTGTTTTGCCATATAAATCTAGTACAACTTTTTCCAACAATTGTTCGGAAAAATTCATCATCCAATTGTAATCCTTGTAAGCAACATAAAATTCAAGCACAGTAAACTCTGGATTATGAGTTCTGTCCATCCCTTCATTTCTAAAATCTTTTGCAAATTCATAAACTCCATCAAAACCGCCAACAATTAAACGTTTCAAATAAAGCTCATTGGCAATTCTTAAATACAATGGAATATTAAGTGCGTTGTGATGTGTTATGAACGGTCTAGCGGTTGCGCCACCGGGAATACTTTGAAGTATCGGTGTCTCTACTTCAAGTAAACCTGCATTGTTCAAACTAGTGCGGATTGAATTAACAATCTGACTTCTTTTTTTAAATGTATCTCTTACTTGTGGGTTAATAATTAAATCAACATAACGTTGACGATACCTGAATTCCGGATCACTCACTTCATCAAAGGTATTGCCACTTTCATCTGTTTTTACAATTGGTAGAGGCTTTAGGGCCTTACTCAATATTTTAAAACTAGTGACGTGAATACTTATTTCGCCGGTTTTGGTTGTAAATACATAACCATGTACGCCAATGATATCGCCAATATCAATTAATTTTTTCCAAACGGTATCATATAACGTCTTATCATCACCAGGACAAATGTCATCTTTTCTGATGTATATCTGAATTTTTGAGCTTGCATCCTGAATCACGGCAAAGCATGCTTTTCCCATATCACGGATGCTCATTAATCTACCGGCAAGGCTGATATCCTTATAATTAAGCTTATCTCTTTCGTAATTTTCTCTGATATCAAGTGCATTTGCATTGATGTTAAACTCATCGGCCGGATATGGATTGATTCCTAGTTCTATTAATTCAGAGAGTTTTTGTCGTCTTAATTGTTCTTGCTCGCTTAAAGTTTGGATCATTTTTAGTGATTTTAAGCCTCAAATTTAACAATTATCAGGAAATTGATGATTTAGAACTTTAAACAAAAGGACAATTGTTTGTTTTAAATACTTGATAATCAAATTTATACTGAATAATAACTATTTTAACACGTTTTTTGTTTAATCTTTTTGGCTATTTGTTAAACAAAGTTTATATTTGTTGAAGATTTTGAATAAAACATTAAACAAAACATAATATCATATGACAGCAATTGAGTTTAACACCCGGATTATTAGTGAAAAAGGTTCACTTAAAAGTTATGCATTAAGTTTAACCCATAATTTAGAAGATGCTCAAGACTTATTGCAAGACACATATTTAAAGGCCATTAAATACAGAGCAAAATTTGAAGATAGTACCAATCTAAGAGCATGGTTGTTTACTATCATGAAAAACACTTTCATAAATGCTTATCGTAGAAATACTAAAATTAAAAAATTGGTATCTACAGGTGATGAGATTGCTTTAAATAGAGCGTTTAAACAAAATAGTTACGAACAGTCGGAGAGTCGAATTAATGCTAAAGCAATAATTAAAGAAATTAACGGCTTAACGGATGAGTATAAAGTGCCTTTTACGAGATATTATAACGGTTACAAATACGAAGAAATTGCACATGAAATGAATTTACCACTTGGTACCGTAAAAAGTCGAATTTTTTTGGCTCGTAAGATATTAATGAAGTCTTTAGAGCAATTTAAGAGGTAATTGTTCAATGGAAAAAATTAACCTTGTTTGGTTAAGAAGAGATCTGAGACTTGAGGACAATTCTGCTTTATACCATGCGCTCAAGTGTGGTAGACCTGTTCTTCCCATATTTATATTCGATACCCACATCTTAAGCAAACTCGAGGATAAGTGCGACAGAAGATTAGACTTTATACACCAAGCTTTGGGACACATTCAATCTCAAATGGTCAAATTTGGCTCTACCTTGCACGTTTTTAATGGCGAACCATTAGAGGTTTTTAAAACTCTATTGAAATCTTATAAAGTTGAAGCAGTTTACACCAACCACGATTATGAGCCATACGCCATTAAGCGAGATAAGGAGGTAGATGATTTATTGAATCAGTTAGGAGTATGTTTTAAATCTTTTAAGGATCAATGCGTTTTCGAGAAATCGGAAATTGTAAAGGACGACGGAAAACCATATACGGTTTTTACGCCATACAGCAGAAAATGGAAACTAAAGTTATCGAAATTTTATTATACTACCTATCCTACGGCACTTTATCAGGAAAATTTTATAAAATTAAAACCAATAGAAATTATTTCACAGGAGGAACTTGGCTTCAAAAAAACTGACATAAATTTTAACTTTAATCCCTCCGTTAGCAAGGATTTATTAAAAAAGTACAAAGAGCAGCGAGATTATCCCTCAGTTAATGGAACTTCGAGATTAAGCATGCACCTTCGGTTTGGTACAATAAGTATTCGCTCATTGGTTCAACAAGCTCTAAGCACAAGCGAAACATGGCTAAATGAACTTATCTGGAGAGATTTTTACATGATGATTCTTTACCATTTTCCGCATGTCGTGAATGGTGCATTTAAAAAACAATATGATTTAATCGCATGGCGAAATAATGAAGATTATTTTAAAAAATGGTGTGAAGGTAAAACCGGTTTCCCAATTGTTGATGCCGGGATGAGAGAACTAAATTCAACCGGCTTCATGCACAACAGGGTTAGGATGATTGTAAGTAGTTTTTTGGTTAAAGATTTACTTATAGATTGGCGCTGGGGAGAAGCATATTTTGCAGCCAAATTAAACGATTTTGATTTAAGCGCTAATAATGGTGGATGGCAATGGGCGGCAGGTACCGGCTGCGATGCTGCCCCATACTTTAGAGTTTTTAACCCTACAGAACAACAAAAAAAGTTTGACCCAAATTTTAGTTACATAAAAAAATGGGTTCCCGAATTTGGTACTCCTGAATATGTATTGCCAATAGTTGATCACGCAAAGGCTCGATTAGCCGCAATTCAGCTTTATAAAAATCATTTAACTGATAAAAATCAGTTTGAACTTTTTGAGTAAATGACAATTCAATGACAAAAAAAAGCAGAAAAAATACCATTTTTGCGGTATATTTTGGATACTTTTAAGATAATAGCCTTTACACACAAAAGTTTGCCGCTTGATTTAATTGGCAAACTCCAATTAACTGAGCAAGACCAAAAAACGAATTTACCGCTGCTCAAATTAAATTTTAATTTCTCTGAAGTCCTTTACTTGAATACTTGTAATCGTGTGGAATTATATATCGTAGCTGATCATGCAGTTGAAGAGAGTTTAATAAAGGAAATAATTAACGCGCTTAATGGTCAACTAACTGAGAAAGAAATTGACACTATTGCATCCTCTTGTGAGGTTTATAATGGTGATGAGGCAGTAAAACATACTTATAAAGTTGCAGCTTCACTTGAAAGTTTGGTGATTGGTGAAAGAGAAATTATAGCTCAAGTTAGAAAAGCCTATGAGTCTTGTAATTTATTAGGTTTAACAGGCGATTTCATAAGATTATTAATTAAACAAACAATCGAAACTGGTAAATTAATCTACACACACACCAATATTGCCAAAAATCCTGTTTCTATTGTATCATTGGCCTATAGGACATTAAAGCAACATGGCATTAAAAATAATGCAAGATTAGTGTTTGTTGGCAGCGGTGAAACAAACACCTTAATGGCAACTTATCTTAAAAAGCACAGTTTTGAAAATATTGTTGTTTTTAACAGAACGCTCTCTAATGCTAAAAAATTATCAGAGTCACTTGGTGGAGAGGCTTATGATTTAAATGAATTATCTTCTTACGAAGGTGGATTTGATGTAATGATTGTTTGCACTTCGAGTACCAAGCCACTAATTGATAATGCTATTTATAATCAACTTGATCGAAATCATTCATCAAAAAAAATCATAATAGATTTAGGCTTACCGGCAAATGTTGATAAAGAAGTAATTAAATCACAAAACTTAGTTTACATTGATATTAATTCTTTAAAAGAACAGGCTGATAATAATGTGAAACTAAGGCAAGCTGAAATTGTGAAATGCGAAGATATCATTTCGTCAAAAGTTGATGAGTTTAAATGGCTTCACAAAGAACGTAGAATCGAATTGGCTTTTGGTGAAATTCCACGCCAAATAAAGGCAATTAAAGATGTAGCAATAAATGAGGTTTTTACAAAAGAAATTAATAATCTAGACAATAATAGTAAGGAAGTGTTAGAAAAGGTGCTAAGCTACGTTGAAAAAAAATACAATGCAGTTGCATTCAAAACAGCAAAGGAATTGTTATTATCTAAAAACGATTAATTTCTTTTTAATAAGTCCATGCCAATGTTGCAATTTAAACATCGCTTTTTACTACAGTAATTGTCAAATAAATTAATCATAGCTTGGCTGTCTGCGGCAGAATAATCCGGTTTCCTAAGTTTTAAAAAAAGCTTTGTTTTTTTATTTTCCTCCCATTTACAATTGCTTAATAATTCAAGTGCATTTTCACGAAGCAAGTCCTGATTTACTTTTCGGGAATAAAAAAACAGAAAAGGCACAATTGCATTTATAATTATTTTTTCAGCAGAATCTTTTCCTAAAGTATCGGTATTATTTACCTTGTTGCCACCTAAACTATAATGTGTTTTCCAATACTCACTAACGCTTATGTTAAAAATATTCATTACTTGATTTAGGTTCGATAATTGGTTAAAGTTTGATAATACTTGGCAGCCATGCCCAAAAAAAGCAGCAAATTGTGCTAGGCGAAGAGTAGGAAAATTTGCAGGCCTCATTTTAGAGAATTTGAACAAACGTTTATCTAATGGAATTAATTTATATTTAGCTTGTAAAAAAATAAACTCATTACTTAATCGACTTAGATAATTATCTTCGAATTGCTCATCTAAAAAGCCTGAAGTTCCTAATAACAAGCTCTCCAATTGAAAAAGCTGATCGCTGTGTTTAATTAATGTACTGTAAGGTAGTTGTTTGGCTAATAACTCAAAAGGCAAAGCGTTTGTTTTAAATCCAAATGCACTGAGCAAAAGTGCGTAAAAAGTTTGATGATAGTCCCCATTAAACTCAAGAAATAATTGTTCGATTCGCTCTGTTTTTTTCTCGAGTCTTTCAATCGACAGTCGTTGCAGCCAGCTACTGAATTTAAAATCTTCAATTTTATCGAAACTATTTTGACAAGGGATTTTATTCTTACTTTCTAATAATTTCT
>B570J29032_109958610_pt1 | contig 13816 bp, 14 predicted proteins | sample LakMenEpi16Nov12_FD_29032 | JGI IMG/M metagenome (IMG submission 29032)
AGAGTTCGTCAACGCGAGTGGCCATGTACTCACCCTAGGACGCGAGCGCCTCTGTCGCAGGAGCGAAGGGCACGCCCAGGGCATCGGCTACTGCTTTGTAGGTGACCTGGCCGTGATGTGTGTTCAATCCGTGCAGTAGCGCTGGGTTTTTCTCCACAGAGATACGAGCGCCGTGCGTGGCGATGTCGATTTGGTAGGGAAGTGTTGCATTTGTAAGCGCGTATGTGCTGGTGTGTGGCACTGCGCCTGGCATGTTGCCCACTGCATAGTGCACCACATTGTGAACAACGTACGTGGGGTCGGTATGTGTTGTTTCTCGTGTCGTTTCAATGCAGCCACCTTGGTCCACTGCAACGTCCACAATGACGGCACCTGGCTTCATTGATCTCACCATCTCTTCAGACATGACGATTGGTGCTTTTCCTCCCGCTACCAGAACTGCACCAATGACCAAATCGGCATCGGCAACACTGCGTTCAATTGCGCCACGGTTTGACGCCACTGTCATGATGCGGCCGCGATGGATTTGATCGACATAACGAAGTCGATCGAGGTTCTTGTCAATAAGGACAACTTCTGCTTCCATGCCTGCGGCAATCCACGCTGAGTTCCAACCAACGTTGCCTGCGCCGAGAACTACGACGCGTGCGGGACGAACTCCGGGTGCGCCGCCCATTAACACTCCACGACCTCCGTGTGTGCGTTCAAGAAAGTGCGCACCCATTTGTGGTGCAAGGCGACCCGCAATTTCACTCATGGGTGCAAGAAGGGGAAGTGCACCGTTGTCGGTCTGAACGGTCTCGTATGCAAAGGCGGTTGTCCCCGCAGCAAGAAGCGCTTTCGCTACTTCGGGGTACGCCGCAAGGTGGAGATACGTGAACAAGGTGAGGTCTTTGCGCAGATAGCCAAACTCTTCAGCCTTTGGTTCTTTTACTTTCACCACCATCTGCTGTGCCCACGCATCGGCGGCAGTGGGAACAATGTCGGCACCAGCGGCCACATAGTCGCTGTCGGGAATAGAAGCCCCGTCTCCCGCACCCGTCTCTACGTATACGTTGATACCCAACCGCTCGCATTCGCGAACTCCATCAGGAGTCATGGCAACTCTGCCCTCTGCGGTCTTTATCTCACGGGGGACACCGATTGTGCTGATTGCTGTCATGGACACATTCTGCTGGAAAAGTGCAGTGACAGTTTCGCACCCCGCCTAAATGTGGAATCCTTATACATATGTCAACTTTCAAGAACTTCGTCAACGGAAACTACGTCGAGGCGGCTGATGGACGCACCACCGACATCATCGATCCGTCCACGGGACAAAAGTACGCAGATGCGGCTCTTTCGGGATCTGCCGACGTTGATGCGGCAATGAGCGTTGCTGCAAAGGCTTTTGAATCATGGGGTCAAACAACACCATCGCAGCGGTCGTTGGCACTGCATCGCATCGCCGATGCCATTGAGGCGCGTGCTGAAGAAATTGTCGCTTGTGAAGTTCAGAACACGGGAAAGCCAGTTGCGCTCACCATGAGTGAAGAGATCCCACCGATGGTGGATCAAATTCGTTTCTTCGCTGGCGCGGCTCGAATGCTGGAAGGAAAAGCAACGGCCGAGTACATGGCGAACATGACATCAATGATTCGGCGCGAGCCAGTTGGTGTGTGCGCGCAAGTTGCGCCCTGGAACTACCCAATGATGATGGCAGTGTGGAAGTTTGCTCCCGCAATAGCTGCTGGCAACACTGTCGTTCTGAAGCCGTCCGACACGACACCTGCATCAACATTGCTGCTTGCAGAAATTGCGGCAGAGTTTTTGCCACCCGGCGTCTTGAATGTCATTTGTGGAGATCGTGAAGCTGGTCGTTCCATGGTCTCTCACGACACCCCCTCAATGATTTCCATTACGGGTTCTGTACGTGCCGGAATGGAAGTTGCAGAAGCAGCAGCAAAGAATTTGAAGCGTGCGCATTTGGAGCTTGGCGGCAAAGCGCCCGTCATTGTGTTTGATGATGCAGACATCGAAGCCGCCGCAGCTGGCATCTCTGCAGCCGGATTCTTTAATGCAGGTCAGGACTGCACTGCAGCAACGCGAGTGGTGTGTGGGCCGAAGGTGTATTCCGAGTTTGTCGCGGCACTTGCAGAGCACGCAAGCGCAACGGTGACTGCCGGGCCATCCAATGTTGACGCGTCGTATGGGCCTTTGAACAATGCGAATCAACTCGCTCGCGTTGCTGGTTTCGTACAGCGAACACCGTCACATGCGCGTGTCGTTACTGGTGGCTCTCAGCAATCTGGTAACGGTTACTTCTATGAGCCAACCGTTGTTGCAGATCTTCGTCAGGAAGACGAGATGATTCAGAATGAAATCTTTGGACCTGTCATTACGGTGCAGCGATTCGGCGATGAAGACGAGGCTCTTCGCTGGGCGAATGGAGTTGACTACGGGTTGGCATCGTCGGTATGGACTCGTGACTTCGGCAAAGCAATGCGAATGGCAAAGCATCTCGACTTTGGTTGCGTCTGGATTAACACTCATATTCCTTTGGTTGCCGAAATGCCACATGGGGGTTACAAGAAGTCGGGATACGGCAAAGATCTATCTGCGTATGCCCTCGATGACTACACGCGCATTAAGCACGTCATGGCCAACATCGACAGCTGAACCGGAGGCACGATTCTCGGGGTCGGAGTGTTACGCTCAATTGCGAAACCGAAGGAGGTGGGATGGACACCGGTGATTCCGTTGTACAGCTAGACAAAGTTCGCAAGCAGTACGGGTCATTCGTTGCCGTCCACGAAGCCGACTTCTCCATCGGCCGCGGCGAGTTTTTCGCCATGTTGGGTCCTTCCGGGTGCGGTAAGACCACAACACTCAAAATGATTGCTGGGTTCGAAGAACCCACCTCGGGTCGCATCCTTCTTGAAGGAGAAGACGTCTCCGATGTTCCTCCACACAAACGCAATGTCAACACGGTGTTCCAGCAGTACGCCCTGTTTCCTCATATGTCGGTCTTCGACAACATTGCATTCGGGCCGCGTAGCAAGAAACTGAACGACACGGAAGTTACTCGTCGCGTTCAAGAGATGCTCGATGTTGTACGCCTCGGAGACTTTGCGTCTCGACGACCTGCTCAATTGTCGGGCGGTCAGCAACAGCGAGTGGCGCTCGCGCGCGCATTGGTGAATTATCCATCGGCACTTTTGCTCGACGAACCGCTTGCCGCACTCGACCTCAAACTCCGCGAAGCAATGCAGATAGAACTGAAGCGCATCCAGCGTGAGGTGGGAATCACATTCGTCTTCGTCACTCACGACCAAGGCGAGGCCCTCACAATGAGCGACCGAATCGCTGTGATGAGTGAGGGTCGTGTTGAACAAGTGGGCGCACCATTCGACATTTACTCTCGTCCCGAGTCGTTGTTTGTCGCTGGGTTTATTGGGTCGGCCAACTTGTTGCCCGGAACAATTGCCTCGTCTGACGGTGGAAGCACGCGAGTTGACCTTGCTGGTGGGGCACAAGTAGTTGTGCCGGCTGGCAACAGCGCTGACAATGTTTCGCTCTCTGCCGGAACTCAGGTCACGGTCATGATTCGCCCGGAACAGTTATCCCTTGGTGGGGCGGAGGGTCTCACTATCGATGTCACCGACACTGTCTTCCAGGGCGCAACACTTCGTCTTGTCGGCCGAATGGTGAATGGCACCGAGGTATCTGCGGTTTTGCCCGTGGACCCACAGAGGGTGACGCCAGCACCTGGCGATTCCATTACTTTGTCGTGGCACCAGTCGGCGCCGTATCTGCTGGACGGGTGGCCCGACAATGCAGGCTCCACCACAACCAATGTTGACAGTATTGAGGCGGCGCTCTAACCCCGTTCGGCGAACGGGGCGAACTAGGTTTACAAAAGAATCTCACTAGGAGGACACAACATGGCATCACAAAAAAAGAACAGCACCGGTCGCGGGACACCGTTATCGCGTCGCGATTTTCTTGTTCGTTCAGGTCTGGTCGGCGCGGGTGCGTTATCGATGCCAGCACTCCTTGCTGCCTGTGGCGGTGGCGGTAGTGGAGACAGCGAAGCGATGTCTCTCATGTTCGAAAACTGGCCGTTGTACATCGATGAAGAGACCGTTGCGCTGTTCAAGAGTGCATCAGGTATCGACCTCAAGTACACCGAGGCCTACAACGACAACAACGAGTACTTCGCCAAGGTGCAGCCGTCGCTTGCTGCTGGCAAGAAGATCGATCCGGACATTGTTGCTCCAACTTTCTGGATGGCTGCGCGCTGGATTCAGTTGGGCTGGGCCCAAAAAATCAACATGGCGAACATCCCCAACAGCAAGAACTTGCGTGACGACCTCGCTAATCCATCATGGGATGCAAAGAACGAATACCAGATGCCATGGCAAACAGGAATCGCAGGCATTGCTTACAACGCAAAGACCACTGGCCGTGAGCTGAAGAGTGTGGCAGACCTGTTTGATCCTGCCTTCAAGGGCAAGATCGGAATGCTCACTGAAATGCGCGACACCTTGGGTCTTGTACTGATGAGCGAAGGAAAGTCGTTGGACAGCATCAAGACATTCGACGATGCCGCCAGTGCTTTCGACAAGATTGAGAAGGCAAAGAACGACGGACAGATTCGCGCCTTCACCGGCAACGATTACACCGATGACTTATCATCAGGAAACTTTGCTGCCTGCGTCGCATGGTCGGGTGACGTTCTTCAGTTGTCGAAAGACAATCCCGACGTCAAGTTCTATGTTCCTGAAGAGGGCGGCACAAGCTGGTACGACACCATGTTGTGGGTTGCCGGATCAGAGAATGGTTCCGCCGTTGAAAAGTGGATGGACTATGTCTACGACCCTGTGAACGCTGCTCGTATCACTGCATCGGTTCAATACATCTCGCCTGTGAAGGGTGTGCAAGACGCACTGTCCAACATGGGAGGAGACGCAGCTGCACTTGCAGAAGATGCGTTGCTGTTCCCCGATGCTGCAACCATCGCGCGTTTGCAGAGCTGGGGTTCCTTGTCTGAAGAAGAAGAAGCCAAGTTCGACGAGCGCTTCGCAGCAATCACAGGCGCCTAGGGCGCCTGGGTGATATCACTCACGTGACCAAGCAACAACAGAGATTCACCTCCCGCCCAGAATGGGTGGGCTTGGGTGTCATGTTGGTGCTTGCCATAGGTGTTGTGTCTATTGGTGCAGGGTGGGTCTCTGGAGCTACCCGTCTTGTTGCGTTGTCGGTCATGTTGGCCAGCGTGGTGGGTTTGGTGTGGACCGCTTTTATTGGCGGTCTTGAAACTCGTCGAGCGTTGGCGCCCTATGGCTTGTTGAAGCCTGGCATCTTGTGGCTCAGTTTGTTTTTTCTGGCGCCACTGTGGTCCATGTTTCAGATGTCGTTGTCCAGCAAGCAAAGTCGCTTCGACTTCTTCCCTGACTTCACATGGGAGTGGAGTAACTACAGCACGGCACTGACGGACTTTGCTCCGCAGTTCACACGCAGTTTCGTCTACGCGGCGGTTGCAACTGTTCTGACGTTGCTCATCGGATATCCACTGGCGTACGTCATCGCGTTTCGTGGCGGCAAGTACCGCACAGTTTTGCTCGGACTTGTTGCGGTGCCGTTCTTCACCTCGTATCTCATTCGAACATTGGCATGGCAAAACTTGTTGGCCGACAGTGGCCCAGTGGTCTCACTGTTGAACACACTTCGTTTAGATGCACCCCTTGAATGGCTAAACATCATGGACAACGGACGTCTCATGAATACGCCCGCCGCTGTAATCGGCGGACTGACGTACAACTTCTTGCCGTTCATGATTCTTCCGCTGTATGTCAGTCTTGAAAAAATTGACGTTCGTCTCGTCGACGCCGCAATGGACTTGTACACCACGGCGAGTGGTGCATTCCGTCGCGTTGTCTTGCCGTTATCGCTGCCCGGTGTATTCGCCGGCAGTCTGTTGGTGTTTATTCCAGCCGCAGGCGACTTTGTTAACGCGCAGTTCTTGGGTAGTCCCAGCACCACCATGGTGGGTAACTCTATTCAGAACCAGTTCTTGCGCGAGTTGAACTATCCGCTTGCGTCGGCCATGTCCTTTGTCTTGATGGCAGTCATTACCTGTTCAGTGTTGGCATATGCAAAGTTCATGGGAACGGATGACCTCGTATGACATCTGCACAAAGTTCTCGTCAAAAACTTGGCCGTAAGTTCATCAATGCATCAGCTGTATTGGGGCTGCTGTACTTGTTCGCGCCAATTGTTGTCATCGTGCTGTTTTCCTTCAACAAGCCGAAGGGAAAGTACAACATTGTGTGGCAAGGGTTCACCCTCGATAACTGGGCCAACCCTTTCTCTAAGCCCGAGTTCACTGACGCGCTCATCGTTAGTTTGCAAGTTGCTGCAGTCTCTACTGTGTGCGCAACGTTGCTCGGAACGCTCATAGCAATTGCGCTCAGCCGGTATCGCTTCAAGGGCAGTGGGGCAGTGAACCTGTTTCTTGTGTTGCCTATGACATCTCCCGAGATTGTTCTTGGTTCGTCGTTGGCCACATTGTTCCTTGCTCGCGGTGTCGAACGTGGATTCATGACCGTGGTCATCGCCCACATCATGTTCCAAGTGTCTTTTGTTGCTGTCACGCTTCGGGCACGCATACGTGGATTCGATTGGGCGCTTGAGCAAGCAGCAATGGACCTTGGTGCATCACCACGGCGTGCATTTTGGAAAGTGACGTTCCCGCTCATTCTTCCCGGCATCATTGCGGCGTCGTTGCTGTCGTTTGCTTTGTCAATCGACGACTTCATCATCACGTTCTTCAATGCGGGTTCACTCGTCACGTTCCCGCTACAAGTTTTCGGAGCATCGCGAGTTGCAATCCCGCCACAACTCAATGTTTTGGCCAGCATGCTTCTCTTCGGAAGCATCGCCATCATGGTGGCGGGGCTTATCTTTGAATCTCGCCGGCAACGTGCTGCCAGCGGATCTTCGCGCCACTAAACCATGTCAGATCGCTCTTTAATTTCTGTTGCCCCAGTATCGTCGCCACAGTGGGTAACCGATGCAGTTGTTGCTGGGGGCGGAACAGTTGTTGATTCATCGCAGGCAAGCGCTGCAGTGTGGACCGCAGCAAAGGATGCAGAAGGTCTTCGAAACCTTATTGGGCAGAACGGTCATCTTGAATGGGTACAAGTTCCCTTCGCAGGTATTGAGAACTTCCTTCCTGTTATCGACAGCGACAGAGTGTGGACATGCGGTAAAGGTGTGTACGCCGAACCGGTTGCGGAACATGCGTTAGCGCTTGCTCTTGCGGGAATGCGACACGTGGGTAACTACGCACGACAAGAGGAATGGACAGGGCCAGTAGGTCGCAACTTGTTGCATGCTGCGGTCACCATTGTTGGTGGCGGCGGCATTACTGAATCTCTTATTCGCTTGCTGGCGCCATTTCATTGCAACATCACTGTGGTGCGACGAAGCGTCGAACATGTAGAGGGTGCAGACACGGTTGTAGGGACGGAAGATTTAGTCAACGCTCTCGTGGGAGCCGATGTTGTGTTTCTCGCACTGTCGCTTACTCCTGAGACTCGCGGACTCATCGGGCGGTCTGAACTTGAACTCATGGAGAATCATGCATGGATTATTAACGTTGCCAGGGGTGGACACATCGTTACGGAAGATTTGGTGTGGGCGTTACAGAACAATGTGATTGGCGGAGCCGCTTTAGATGTCACCGATCCCGAACCCCTTCCTGCGGGGCATCCGTTGTGGAGTATGCCGAATTGCATCATCACCCCCCATATCGGCAACACTCCAGAGATGGCTATTCCACTGTTGTCCGAGCGAATTACGGAAAACGTGAAGCGATACATCGCAGGTGAGCCACTAATCGGCCTTGTAGATGTTCGCCATGGCTACTAACAGAAACCTGTACGCCGTTCTCGGTGTGACTTCAAAAGCCACGCCAGAACAATTGCGCGAGGCGTACCGACATCTTGCAAAGACCTTGCATCCAGATGTTGCTGGCTCCACAAAAGAAGATGCAGTTCGAATGGCGGAAGTGAATCACGCGTGGTCTGTTCTGTCAGACCCCGTGGCTCGACGAGAGTATGACATCACCCAAAGAGCGGGTGCTTCAACATATGGATCCGCAGCTCCGCCAAGCAGAGAAGGTGTGCGAGGAGCATCGCGACCAGCGCAACTTCCGCCGCCTCGTTTCCCGTGGAAGGCATTAGTTGCCGTGGCTCTCGCCGCTTCGGTCTTAGTGCTCATTGCAAATGCATTCACACAGCCCGCCGAGCCGGGTGTTCCTGATCAATTGTTGCAAGCCGGTTCATGCGTGGACATTGACAGAGAGAACTTCGCAGTGGAAGTGGCATGTGGTGGGCCGCATGACGGAGTGGTGGATGCGTTCGTGGCATTCGACCAAACGTGCCCCGCAGTGACCTTTGCTCATCTCGATCGTCAGGGCATGGGGAAGGCCTGTGTTCTTCCTGCGTCTGACAGCGCTGGCGTGGGGGATGCCGAGCAGTCTCGGTAATCTGAGGTTCCCTTTCAAGGGCGCGTAGCTCAGTTGGTTAGAGCACCACGTTCACATCGTGGGGGTCATGGGTTCGAGTCCCGTCGTGCCTACCAAGATTCCCGTCGTGCCTACTAATTCGTGGTGCTCTCGCACCCATCTTGTTTCGCATCGTGGGGGTCATGGGTTCGAGTCCCGTCGTGCCTACCAGTTCATCCACGTCCTTCAATGGTCAAGCCGTTGACCCAGAAACACAAGTAGTTTCTGTCATGTGCGAAGACTGTGCGAAAGACCTGGGTGTGGTGCACCGGCAGAGGTCTCGTATGGCATCGATAACGCCACTCTCACCGTGTGGGTCGACAATCGGGCGTTGCTGGAAAGAGAACAGGCGGGTCGCCTGTGTCGACGTCATGCCGATGCGCTCACTGTGCCGCACGGTTGGACCCTTGATGATCGTCGTCAGCCCATTCCGCAGTTATTCCGAGTAGTTGAATCTGAACCAGCTGCGAAAAAGCCAGCAAAGAAGACTCCCGCGCCAAAGAAAGAAAAGCGTGACGGCGGACCATCTCTTTTTGAATCGCTAGAAGCAGAGTTAGCTGAACGCGAGAAGGCGCGCGCAGCTGAAATTTCAGTGGCTCAAGACGACTCAGTGGTGGACGACAACGGTGAAGTGTCAATAGACGACATTGATCCAGATGAAACGAAGGCGATTCCGTGGTCGCCACACATTGTGAAATCCGGAACTGACGAGGATGATGACGACGAGCAGCCAGTGTTCGGCCGTTTGCTTGGCCGAGCGTTTGGTAAGAAGACTGAGCAATGAAGTATTCGTCATCAGTTGATTTAGCTGTTCCGCCAGAGTTGGTTCACCCCTACGTCAACGACCTCACGCGTTATCCGCAATGGATGGCATTGGTTCATTCGGCACAGCCTTGTGGTGACGGTGTGTGGAATGTGGAACTGCGTGCAAAGGTGGGAGTCTTTGCACGGTCAAAGAGGCTGCGCATGCGTCGCACTATGGACGATGGCACGGTTGTGGTGTTCGAACGAGACGAAGACGACGGACGCACTCACGCTCCCTGGGTGATGCGCGTGACGCTTGTTCCCACGGTGACGGGGTGCTCAGTGCAGATCGACCTGTCGTATGGCGGAAACTTGTGGACTGCTGGAGTTCTTGATCGAGTACTCGCGTCACATGTTGATGCGGGAAAATCCGGATTAGCGCAGCTCGTTCACGGAGCGTAAGCAGTCCATCTGCCACTTGGCCGTTGTTCAAGGGCTAACGGTGTATTAAAGCACGTTGACAAATTCTGGCTTGTCAACGTTTCTTCAATTGGCCCCGCCACCAGTACTCGTGCGTCACGCATCAGCGCACAATGTGTTGTCGATGTAGGGATTTCATCGACATGGTGTGTGACCGTGACAGAGGGCAGTTGCGGATTTGTATGTGCAAACTCATCAAGGATCCGCACCACCTGTTCTCGTCCGCCAAGATCGAGTCTCGCGGTGGGTTCGTCAAGCAGAATCGCAATGGGGTCACACATCAGTGCGCGTGCAAGAAGCACTCGTTGCAGTTCTCCAGAAGAGATGAGTGAAATGGGGGAGTGGGCAAGATGGGCAACGTTCAACTGCGCCAAGCACTCATGTGCTCGTGCATGGTCGGCGGGGGTGTAATCGTTCCACCACACTTCTAGAGCGCCGTACATTGCCGACATGACAACTTCATGAGAGGTGAGCGCCGGACGCAGTTCTGTGGCTAGCGATGCAGACACGTACGCCAATCGTCTACGAACAGGTCGAATGTCAAAGTCACCCAATTTTTGCCCGTTCACTGAAATATCTCCCGACGACGGATGCAGATAGAGAGACAAAATCTTCAGAAGTGTGGTCTTGCCGCAGCCGTTCGGGCCAAGTACAACCCACCTGTCGCTCTCGTTCACGCTCAACGACACATTGTCCACCGTGGTTCGCGTGTCACGAATGACGGACACATTCGACGCCTGAATCACGGGAACTTGAGTGTGGCGCTCGGGCATCGTTGCCACGGTAGTGGGCGTGGCAAAGTAGGGCATGGCTTCTTCCCCACAATCGGAACTTTCGGCAGGTCTTGCCCGTGTTCTGGGAGTGTCGCGCGTGGACTTTCTTCGTCGCCTCACGGGTGGCGCGTCACGTGAGACATGGCGCTTTGAAGCCGATGGAAACGATTTTGTTCTTCAGCGAGTTCGGCCGGGTCGCCCCGACGGATTGGGGTGTGAACCTGCGGTACTGTCATCTGCGTTTGCTGCAGGTGTACCGGTACCTGAAGTAGTGGTGGATGGCTCGCTTTCGACCGAACTTGACCTTCCCTTCATGATTGTTCGTGCTGTTGAAGGCGAAACTATTGCGCGCAAAATCTTGCGAGATGAAGAATTCGCACACGCGCGAACGGTTCTTGCTGATCAGTTGGGAACCGCTGCTGCAAAGTTGCATTCCATTGACCATTCCCGCATCTCGGGACTTGCTTCCAATGACCAACTCACTGTGTATCGCAAAGTATTGGACGACCTAGGCGAACCACATCCGGTTTTTGAAATTGCATTTCGCTGGTTAGGGAGCAACCGTCCAACATCCAAAACGGTGGCCTTGGTGCATGGCGACTACCGCCTGGGGAACGTGATGGTGAATGCGGAGGGACTTACCGCAATTCTTGACTGGGAACTAGCTCACGTGGGTGACCCTATGGAAGACCTTGCGTGGCTGTGCGTGCGCGCATGGCGTTTTGGTGGTGCGTTTCCTGTTGCCGGAATGGGTACGTATCAGCAATTGTTCTCTGCATATGAACGTGCCAGTGGAGTGCAGCCCGACCCCGACGTTGTTCGTTGGTGGGAAATTCTGGGCACATTGAAGTGGGGCATCATGTGCATTGCCCAGGCCAATACACATCTCAGTGGCGTAGCGCGGAGCCACGAACTGGCTGCAATTGGGAGACGAGTGTGTGAAAACGAATATGACATTCTCGCAATGCTGAGAGAGGTTCTTGTATGACCGCGCCTCATGATCGCCCAACCGCAGCAGAACTTATTGAATCAGTTCGAGAATGGCTTGAGCGCGATGTTGCGCCCTCGGTGGACGGTCGTTTGTCATTTCACACTCGAGTGGCAATGAATTCTCTAGACATTGTCTTGCGTGAATTGGCAGCAGCTAACGACATGGCACAACGTCACGAGGATGTCTTGGCATCACTGGGAGTGTCAACAGATGCCGAACTGTCGGCGATGATTCGTTCAGGGGAACTCGATGGGTCTCTCGCTCACGTGCTGAACTCACTCGCACCGGTTATTGAAGACAAAGTTCGAGTCGCGAACCCGAAGTACTTATAAGAGGCTTAGCGACGAGGTGGTTTTGGCGTGACGGTGACAGGTTGTCCCGCGGCCAACTGCCCGCATGCGGCGGCAATCTCTGTTCCCCGGTTCTGACGAGTGGTTGCATTCACACCAAGATTGCGCAAGATCCGTTGAAATGCTGCAACGCGCGCGGGCGAGCTACCCACGGTGGGCCATCCCGGAGTGGGATTCAACGGAATGAGGTTCACGTGCGCTGCGGGAGTGAGTTGGAAGCACAGTTCGGCAAGTTCATGCGCATCTTGGTCTGTGTCGTTCACCGAATCGATGAGAGCCCATTCAAACGTGACGCGGCGGCGCTTCTCGTGTAAGTAGTCCCTACACGCTTGCATGAGCATCTCGAGTGGGTAGCGGGTGTTGATAGGTACTAGTTCGTTTCGTAGATCGTTGCGTGCTGCGTGAAGGGACACCGCCAGATTCACCGGAAGCGGTCGCGTGGCAAGAGTGCGAATGCCGGGGACAATGCCCACAGTAGAAATGGTGAGATGTCGCGCTGAGATTCCGATGTCGTCGTGAATGCGTTCTACCGCGCCCCACACGGCGGGTTCGTTGGCCAATGGTTCGCCCATTCCCATGAACACAATGTTGTCGATGCGACGTGAGTGAGTGGCGGCTTCGCGCGCAGCACGCACGACTTGTTCAACAATTTCTCCCGTTGACAGATGACGGTTGAATCCGGCCTGACCAGTGGCGCAGAAACCACAGGCCATTGCACAGCCTGCTTGGGTACTAACGCACACAGTGGCGCGCGTGTCGTAATACATGAGCACGGTTTCAATGGGGTGTTGACCCTCTAGAAGATGCCACAAGAACTTCACGGTGTCACCCGTGTTGCTAGTTTCGCGCTTTACTTCAACAAGTGATTCGGGTAACTCTGCAGAGAGACGAGTACGCAAAGCTGCGGGCAATGTGGTGATGTCGGTCGGTCGCTGAAAGTGTGTGTACAGGCCTGTCCATAATTGATCGAGGCGGTAGCGCGGTTCACCATCGAGGATTGTTGCCAGTTCATCGCGTGTGGGGTGATACAACGAGTTCACGATGTACTCGCAGTCGCTGGGATGTCGCCCACAAATGCATGTTCTTCGTGGTGCGATGTGAACCCAAGAGATGCATAAAGAGATAGTGCTGCTGCATTGTCGGAATCGACGTACAGCATTGCAATGGGCGCACGCTCTGCGGGAATGCTGGCAAGGCCCGCGATGGCCATTTTTCTTCCGAGACCGCGTCCTGAATGATCTGGGTGCACGGCAATAACGTAAATCTCACCCATGACAGGTTCTGTGTCTGTGTGAATCTTTGTCCAGCAGAAGGCTGTCATTGTGTCGTTGTCACGGTGAATACGAAATCCGTTTGCGCTAAACCATGGCTCTTGTTCGCGTGATTCGATGACGTGGTGGTTCCATCCGCCTTGTTCGGGGTGTTGATGGAACGCTGCATTATTGAGGGCGAGCCATTCGGTTTCGTCCACTCCAACAACAAAAGATTCTGTAGAGAATTGCGCAACTTCGTCAAGCAGGTTTTGTTCCAGTGGCAACGTGCGTCGAAGTTGAATGAGTCGACGTCCTTGATTGAGACCCACCTGCGATGCAAGTTGACGGTGAGTGTTGTTGGGCTCAAATACCCACCAATGCACATGACCGCCACCTTCATCGGCAACAACATTCAGGGCGGCTTGTAACAGGCCCGGCGCTAGTTCATTGGTGTCGTATCGATGGTGGGGATGAATAACCAGGTCGAGCGACCACGATTCATTTCCTCGCGAGACTTGGCAATAGGCAAGTGCGTGAGAATGCGTTTCATCTCGCGCGATGATGCCGGCAAAGCCCTCGCGGCCGCCCTCACGAAGGTCGAGCCAGAGGTGGTCGTTCAGCGGGCGAGCGCCATCGGCTCGCCACACATCGGCAATGAGTGTGCTGACGTCGTC
>B570J29032_109958606_pt1 | contig 13804 bp, 20 predicted proteins | sample LakMenEpi16Nov12_FD_29032 | JGI IMG/M metagenome (IMG submission 29032)
CCAGAACAGAGTACATCACAGACGAGTCAAAAGTCGCTGAACTCTTGAAGGAACTTGAACGGCTTAGGAATTTACCCCCAACCATTGTGGACAGAGAAGTCATCAAAGAAGTCCCGGTGGAAGTGGTTAGGGAAGTTGAGGTGGTCAAAGAAATAAAAGTAGAAGTTCCTGTTGAAGTGGTTAAGGAGGTTTTAATTGAAAAAAAGACTTCGGAAGATACACAACGACTTCAGGAAACACTTGGCAAACTTCGTCAACAATCAATTGAGAAGGATGTTAAGATTAAACAGCTCGAAGACGAAATAAATTTGTTGAAGAGCTTACAACAGCAACAAAAGGCTGTATATTTAAGAGGTTCAAATTTGGACGATAAACTTTATAGATAAAAAAAAATGAATATTTTAATTTGGTTTGTTCTAGCGTATGGTTTCACCAACATTATGGTGTGGGGCTCAATTTTTGCTGGTATGAGAAATAAAATTGCTTTAATGGGGGATAATATTTTTAATCCATTATCCCCAGTATTTAAGTTCATCTCAGGAATTTTGTCCTGTGTTATGTGCTGCAGTACGTGGTGTGGATTTTTCTTGGGTATTTTCATTTACTCTCCCATTCATGAATACTTCGAACTAACAAAGGACATTTCATGGTTCTTTGATGGACTCCTCGCCTCGGGAGCTGTATGGGCAATAAACTCCATTATTGAATGGTTTGAAAACAATAGAAAATAAAATGGGGAAAACTGCAAAAGAACACCGCAAGAAGGTAGCAGCTCGCAACGCCAAAATGAAAGGCGTGGAGCGTGCATACCAAAAAGTCATGAATGAGGCTTATCAGAAATACCTTGAGCAGCTCAAAGAAGCTCAAACCTCTGGAGAGACCAAATCACAAGAAAGTTTCACTGCTCAGTAATCTGGGTCTGAAATGGACTTATTCAATCAACCCCCCCCTTTCGACTTAATCACTATGGAAGAAGATATTAAAAATATAGAGTTCGATAACCCTTACCTGCAGGTGGTTTGGGAGGATGGTGCTGAGAATTTCACTCAGGAGCGCATTAAGAGTGTTAAGCAATACTTCGGGAAGAAGTATTCAACGACTAATGTCAACATCATCACCAAGACCAAGCAATCTCAGGAGGTAAATCACACGGTGGATGTGTCCATGAATATTATGGATAAGAACTACCAGAGAGAGCTCATGCGAGGATTTTTGGTTTCCAAGAACAACGGGGATTATTTCGATGAGATTGTCAAGATTGACGATGTGGTTGACAATAAGTTGGCACAAGGGGATGTTGATGTAAATCCTTTTCAGAAGTGGTATATTAAAAAAATCCACTTCTCGAATTTCCTTTCTTATGGGGAGAACCAGACCTTGGATTTTGAGAAGTGCAATGGAATTACGGTTGTTGAGTCTGACCCCCCTAACTTTGGGGGCAAGACAGTTTTAACGGTTGACCTATTGCTTTTCTTGTTTTTCAACACAACTACCAAGACGCAAAAAGCTGAGGAGATTTTCAACAGGTTTAGAAATGATGATAAGGTATCTGTCAGAGGTGAAGTTGTTATCGATGGTGATGACTATGTGATTTCAAGAACCATTGAACGTAAGATGTCCAAAAAGGGGGAATGGAATGTCAAGACTGATTTGGACTTTGTTAAAAAGCTAGCTGATGGAACCTACCAGAACTTTGTTGGTGAGCAGCGACGGGAAACTGAAAAGTTTATCAAGAACTCCATTGGTGAGATGGATGACTTTTTGATGACAATTCTAACTACATCCAGCAACCTGGAAGAATTGATTGACGCAAAACCTACAGCTCGTGGTCAGGTATTATCGAGATTTATGGGATTGGAGTTTCTAAAGAGAAAGGAAGAAGCTGCTAAGGAGGTTGTATCTGAATTTACCAAAGGGATGCTCAGCAATGTTTATAACACTGAAACCCTCAAGCAAGAGATTGAAGACAATCAAGCTCTTATTAAGGAAACACAAGAAGATACTGAAAAGACAACTGGGGAGCTTAAAGAGGTTGATGAACGCTTGGCTACTGGTCAGGAGTTTAAGGATGGATTGCTAAATGCAAAACATACCGATATTGACCAGGAGCTAGTAAAACTTAATCCTTTGAACCTAAAGTCCGATATCACAAACCTTGAAGGGGAAAAAGAACGCATTGAAGGTCAGATTAAAGGGGTGGTTGTTAAAGAACCATCATCGTATTACCATGAAGACCAGCACGATAAAATCCGCCGGGAAATAAGTGATAAAAACATTAAGAAATCCACCATTCAGATAAAGCTCGAAGGTATTGAGTCTCTGGTGAAATCATTAGAGGGGGGGGTTAAGTGTGAGCATTGTGGTATCGAGCTAATTAATGCTGAGTTGAACAAGGCTAAGATTGCCCAGAAGGATGAGCTTATGGCAAGTTTGGATAAGGTATCTGCAGAACTTGTTGCTTTGGAAGAAAAGGAAAAATCGTTTACTCAGCTTAAAAAAGATTTTGAGGAGTACGAGAAAAACAAGCTCATCAAGGAAAAGTTGGAAGTTGGGTTAGAAGCTCAAGTTTTGAAAATTGAACGGGCAAAAGACACTTTGAAGCGATATGAACAATCGCAGGAAAAAATCAAATCAAACCAGGAGATTGATGCAAAGTTGATTAAAGCTCAAATGCGTATTGACGAGCTTATTAACAAAAAGCGTGAGCTTGACCGCAAGATTACTCAAAATGGTAATGTTGTGAATAATTCAACGGACAAGATTGTTAAAAACCAAGACTTGATTGAAAAAATCAAATTGGAGTTTGAACGTGAGAAGTTGTTCAAGATTTACCTGGAGCTTTATGGTAAGAATGGTATTAGTAAGATTATCATGAAAACCATGATGCCAATTATCAATGAAGAGCTCCAACGTCTTTTGCAAGATTCCAGTTACTTCAACTTGGAGATTCGCATCAACGACAAGAACGAGGTTGAGTTCATTATGATTGATAACTCTACGGGAATTGAAAAACTTATGGCTTCGGGTTCGGGTTATGAGCGCACTATCGCTAGTATGGCTTTGCGAGCTGTATTAAGCAAGATTTGTTCGCTTCCAAAGCCCAATGTAATTATATGGGACGAAATTTTTGGTAAGATATCAAATGACAACTTGGAGCTTGTTGGTGAGTTTTTCAGCAAGATTAAGGAGTACTTTGAAAAGATTTTTGTTATCACTCACAACCCATTGGTATCAAACTGGGCTGATAACATTGTGAAAATCAAAAAGGAAGAAAATATTTCAAAAATTTATCAGTGATGATAGATTTATATGATTTTAGGATTGTATATTTGCTTTATGGAAAAAGATAACAACATGAAAGATTTTATCGCCATCATTTTCGGCGACTTCAACACCTCACAAAAGGTGTATGATGCAATGCTGACAATAACGCCAGTTGTTGAATCAGAAAATTTAAAATTTCAATACAACGACTTGTCAATTATCTGTCATTTTCAGAGTATGGAATCTCAACAAGATATTCAAGAATTCTTCAACGTGGCTTTGTTTGAATTGTGCGGAATGTTTTTTATCACTGAGACAAAAAATATGTCCATTTTTATGGACCAACAAATGACTCAACATTTGATGAACCTTGAAGCCAGTGAAAACGTGAACATGGCAATTGACATGGACAAAGTTCGTAATGGACAAGACGGACTTTTGGAACAAGATTTGATGAATATCCCCATTGTGTTTGACAAAGAGGAAGATGAGGATGATGATATCAAGATTTTGAAGAAAAAGCCAGTGGAACCCACCCTGGACGACATTTTGGAGAAAATCCATATTTACGGATACGACTCTCTGTCAGACAACGAACTCAAACTATTAAACAAATACAGCAACTAATCTATGAAAGACAAACTCTCTACAATTCCTATCAACCAAGAAGAAATTGCAACCTATTTAAAAGACATCCGCAAAATTAAGGTTATGACTCCCGAGCGTGAGCGGGAACTTGCTTCACGTATTTTATCTGGAAACATTTCCCTTGTTGAAAAATGTGAAATCGAGCGAGAGCTTCTTATGGGTAACCTTCGATTTGTAATCACGGTTGCAAAGCAGTATCAAAATCAGGGGTTGGAATTGGCAGATTTGGTTGCTGAGGGTAATATGGGACTACTAAAAGCTGTTGGCAAGTTTGATTGGACCCAACAACTGCGATTCATTTCTTATGCTGTGTGGTGGATTCGTCAAGCCATCCTGCAGTCTTTGAATGAAAATTCTCGTACTATCCGCCTTCCAGTAAACGTGGTTCAGGACCTTCAAAAAGCCAAAAAAGAGGTGGAAAACAACGGAAAAGACTTACCGGACAAGTTTGCAACCCTTCCTTATACCATTAACTATGATGCTCCTTTGAATGAAGAAGGGGATACACTTTTGGATGTCCTTAGAAATCCAGATGCTCCTATGCCGGATGCAATTTTTGATACTAAAGAAATGCTTAAAGAAAAGTTATTCAATATTTTGAATATATTAGATGAGCGTGAACGGGTAATAGTTGAAGATTATTTTGGACTTTCTGGTCAGCCTAGAACATTGGAGGAAATTGGTAATGATTTCCAACTCACTAAGGAACGGGTGCGTCAAATTAAGGAAAAAGCATTACGAAAACTTAGAAACGAGTGCGGAGAACTCTTCGAATACCTTTAATTCTTTAACTTTACTATTTATAATAATAAAACAAATAAAGTTTTGTTATTATGAAAGAATTTATTAAAAAGAATTTTACCGTAATCGTTTTGGTTCTTGCGGTATTGAGTTTCTTCAAAAGTTGTGGAGATGCTCGGACTCTTGCTAACATCAATAAAAAAATGGAGACTATGGTCACCAAAGAAGATATGATGAAAGAACTCAAAAAGGAGGGTCTGAAAGCTGAAAAGCGTATGATACAATCAACTGATAGAAAAATGTTGGATGTAACTAGACAAACACAGATTGACGAGGAGCTAAAGAATTTAGAAAACAACTAATATGAATTGGTTTCAGAAGAATTTTAAAACCATAATTTATTTGGCGTTTTTGATTCCAATATTAACTGTTGCGTTTGTTTCCATTTCACACGTCACAGCTTGGTATGGAATAACAAACCCGTTTAGTTGGGCAATTTACCTTTCTATTGGAATTGAAATTGCCGCATTGTCAGCGTTAGCTGCGATTTCGGCAAACATGGGAAGAGTTGTATATGTACCATTTGGCATCGTTACCTTCATCCAGTTTTTAGGGAACATTTTTTTTGCTTATCAATATATTCAAATTGATTCCAAGATTTTTATGGATTGGGTTGAAATGACCGACCCAATTGTTAGCTACTTGGGTGTTGAATCTGGTAACTTGATTTCCCACAAAAGATTTTTGGCTTTATTTGCTGGAGGTATGCTTCCTTTAATTTCACTTTCATTCTTGCACATGTTAGTCAAGTTTGAAGAAGAAGAGAAAAAAAAGAAACCAAGTCCAGCTGTAGAACTCGACATAGATGAATTATCAAAGCAAGCTGGAAGACAAGAGGCAGAAATTATCAACGAAAAATATACCCCAACAGAAGAGGATTTAGAAAAACTTGAAACGGTTTTGGGTGTGATGCTCAAACAACAAGAGGAAACTCCAGAACAAGAAATCGTAGTTGAAGAGGTGGATGAGAACGACCCGACAAAAATAAATCGGTTGACTTACACTAAATCCTAATGGATGAAATCATATTTCATGGTAAGTTCAAGCTAGCGGGGAAAAATAAGAATAAAAAACAAATTATTCTTTGTCATACTGCAAGAGAGGTTGGGGAATATCTAACCTCTTTACGCTTGAGACACTATGGAAAATATGATAAGATTCCGCATTTTATTATCACTAGAGAAGGTAAAATTCTGCAACTATTACCATTGAATTCGAACACTAATTTTTTTGGTGATTCAACAACTCAAAAGGAAAGTATTATAGTTTGTTTGGAAAATCTTGGATGGCTTATTAAAAAGCCATTGAGTGCGGTCTATTTGAACTGGATTGGTAATATTTATAAACAAGAAGTTTACGAAAAAAGGTGGAGGGAATACGGATTATGGCAACCCTACACTGATGAGCAGGTAGATAAAACCTCGAAGCTATGTCAGTGGTTGTGTGATGAGTTATCAATTCCACGTGTTTTTGTAGGACATAATACCAAAATTGATGGTATTGAGATGTTTAGTGGCGTTTGTTCACGAAGCAATTTCAGCCAACGATACACAGATTTAAGTCCTGCATTTGATTTCAACAACTTCAAAAAAATATTCGAGTATGAAGAATTTGATGAACGAAAGGTATGACGAAATTAAAAATTTGGTAAAAAAAGCCAGATTGCTTAATGAACAACTCAATGCCGAAAAATTGGGGCAAGAAGATGTTGCTACCGATATTGAAGATAAGATTGAAGATGATGTAGCTACTACAACATCAACTCTGGGAAAAGGGGGGGAATCACTACTTACAACACTAAGCCCCACTGAAGCTAGGGAAGAATATGAAACGAAATACAGAATTTCTGGAAATATTCTTGCTTTACATGGACCTACAAAAGCCTCAACGGAAATTACAACAGATGACAAAACTGCTTTTCAAGATTCAATTGAAGAGTTTAACAATGAAGTTTCTGATTTGGTAGAATTCAATCAATTGAATGTTTATCCAAGCACAGTTGAATGGTCTGGAAAGTTGATAGACAAGGATTTTGAGTTTCTTTACACAATAGGTGAAAGTTCTGGTGTTTATATTGATGGTGTGTTGATTAAATTGGACGATGAAACCAAGACCATGATTGATAAGTTGTACGATTACTACGGTAAGTTCAAAGCAAGATGGGCTAAAAATTTAGCCATAAGAAAACAAGTTGGATACGAAGATGAGCTTTAATTTAATTTTAAGATTTTTCAAAAACTACTACAAACAAGTGGGCATTGGTCTACTTGTTTTGTTTGTTTTATACTGGGTGATGTTTATTTTGACACCATCGGTTAAAATGTCAAATGTTGCTGTTGAAGAAATCAAGAAATTGGATGAAGAAATTGGAACGATAAAGCTTGAACAAAACATTCTTTACACTGAGATTCAGCAGTATGAAGAACAATTACAAGGAATGGATGAGAACATATCTCAGATAAACGACACCCAAAACAAAATTGCAGGTGAATATGGTGAAAAAATTAATGCTGCTCGTAGTTATGACTATCAGCAGCTTGTCGCTTTTCTCTCAAAACGCTACTCCGAGCCAGGAATTCATTAAAATTCCGGTTCCAGTTGTTCGTAAAATAGTTGTTGACCTAGTTAAGGGTGATTCCGCTATGGCTCAACTCCATCAATCTAAACTTATGATTGAAGAACTTGAAAACAAAACAAAAGTTCAGGACAGTATAATAATCAATTACCGACAAGTTGATGGTAACAACCAAAAAATAATTTCGAACTTAGAACGTAAGGTTGAAATTATTGAAGGTGAGTTTAAGTCTGTCAGTAAAGAATTGAAAAAACAAAAAATAAAATCAAGGTTCACCAATATCATATCCTCCGGGGTGATATTGACCTTACTCGTATTTGTATTGAAATAATGGCACTCACTAATTCAGACATGAAAGAAATTGAAGTTATGGTTCGTAAGGAAATCAAAACCTTTATGGATAACCAAACTCTCAAGCAGTTCGAAGATAAGTTCATGGACAAAATAGCAAAAGAAATTAAAAGAGGTAAGTTGGAGGGTGAAGTCAAAGAACTCGTTGTAAAGATGTTCCGTGAATTTTACCAATTCATGTGGATGAACAGGAGCTACTGGGAACCTAAATTAAAAAATGCGTAATGAAAAGTAGTAAAAACATTTTCAACAGAGCAATAACGGATGCGTTTACAAAGCAATCGAATATTAAACTTAATGCAGACACCATAGGTGATGCAATACAATTTCAACAAGACATGAAAGAAGACAAGAAAAAAATTGAATCTCAAGAAGCGACTGGAGCTTCATCAGCTGGTCAATATTCAGCTCCTTTATTTACTAAAGAGGAAACAAAGGAAGAAAATAAAGTAAAAGTAGGCTTGTCTGACACCTCATCCCTTTATGATTTGGCATCTAAACATGTTGAAGATAAAACTGTAAAAAAACAAAGTCCGGAAAGAATTTCTAAAATGCTTATGCATCTTACTCAACAATTAATCAAAGGTATTAAAGTTGAAATGGAACACACAGAGGATGTTGATGTGGCAAAAAAAATTGCAATGGGCCATCTTGCTGAGGACCCAAACTACTATACCAAACTAAAAAGAATTGAAGAGGCTAAAATTGAAGCAACAGAGGCCACAACCACAGCTTCAACTGGGGCATATTCAACTCCAGCTTTCATCGCAAAGGGTAGTAAAAACTGGAGAGGCGGAAAGAAACCAATTTACAAAGGAGGGAGTTTTGTACAAATTAAAAAGAAGTGTTTGACGTTTCCGTATTGTAATCAAGGAGCAGGTGCTGTTGATTACCCAAAAAAGTTAAAAGAAAGTCAAGCTCTCAAAAATGCAAGTCAAAGACTAGGATTATCAGAGGAAATTGTTTTGGATATCCTCAATAAATTAAACAAAGAAGGAAAGTAAAAATCTATTCCATAAAAAAAGATATTTATTAAGAAAAACCCCGTAATGGAAAACTTTGAAAAAAAAATAGACAACATCATCGGAAAGGCTTTGAATGAAGCATTTGGTTCTAGAGGTGAAGAACTTGCGACTGAATTATTGAAGAAAGCATTGATAGAAAGCGCAGAAATTGAAGAAAAACTTCATGGAAAACAATCTAAGATAGATGTGGCAAAACCCAAGGGCAAAATTACTTCTGCAGATTTCAAAAAACTGCGTGATATGAAAGAAGTCACCTTTGGTGATACTGAGGATGACGAAGTTGAACCCTACGGAGATTTTAAGACTGAAAAACCAAAAGTTCATGATATGAAGGAAGGTAAATACAAAAAAAATAAAGCTGCAGCATTTATTGACTATCTTAAAAAGTCTATGGATGATATAAAAGATAGAGATACTTTTGATGGTCGCCCAAGCAGAGTTATTGGTGTTGATTCGGATATTGACAAGCAAAGAATGGAAGAAGATGAAACTATGGAAGGTAACGCTTTTTCCGGAGCTCTTGCAAAAGCTAAAGAAGAGGGTAAAGATACATTTGAAGTAGATGGTAAAACCTATAATGTAAAAGAATCGTGGGAGGGTGATGTTGAAGTCAAACAAACTGGAGAATACTCTGACATGAGTATTGCTGAATTGAATGCTGCGATTAAGAGGTTAAAGGCTCAAAATGACAAATTTATGGAAGATGGAAAGAAAGTTCCTGAAAAAAATAAAACAAAAATGAGTCAACTTTATTTTGCTAAAAGAGCTAAACAAGGTTGGAAAGGCAAAGGTTCTGCTAAGGTTAATGAAGGAAAGAAAACTTTAAGAATGACCGAGTCTGAAATCATTGACATGATTGAAAAAATTGTTATGGAACAAAATTCCAATATTCAAAAGAAAAGTTCTGCGGTTGAACCAGGATTTAACAAAGTTTCTTCAAAGAACAAAGAAGAAGGAAATCAACATCTTAAAGATGTTATGAAAAAAATGAAAGACTACTTGAAGACAGGTTCTGAAGGTGAGTATGAAATGAATCCTCAAAGTTTCCCAGTTGGAAATGGTGAGATGAAAGAAATGCCTAAAAAGGCTTACACACCATCAGATGCTGTTGATGAATACATTGATGCTTTTGCATATCCTGGGATGACAAATTTAGTGTATGATGAAATCAAACCTAATGATGAGTGGATTGAGGCAAACATTGTAGGTTCATCAAAAACTGGAAACGCACAAGTTGACGAAGAAGGAAATGCTTTAGGCAACGTTGTACCTTCAAAGACAGGTGAAAAATTCTATAAGAACTACAAAGATAATTTGTATGGTGCTGAACAAATGAATGCTTCTTACAAGCGTTATCCCCAACCGGTTGACCAAGCTGGTGAGGGAACCGAAGATGGTGCTTTAGCTTTGAAAAAAGGCGCAGCAAAGGCTCAAAAAGTTTTGAACCAACTTGAATCAAAGGAAAATGCAAAAGCTGAAAAAGTTTTGAAAGAGGAGTTTGAAAAAATGAAAAAAATAATTTCTTACAATCAAAAAACTCAGTAATCTGTAAAAAACTTATTATGTAATTATTATTCTCCATAGGAAACTATGGAGAATTTTTTTAATTGGATGTCAAAGCCAGTCCCAGCACATGAAGTTGAGATTTGGTTTCAAGTGCACAATATTATCCCAGAAAAAGCGGATTTATATGGAGACATATTTGTATCCCTTTCCAAAGTTATCCTTGCCACATATTTGGGAGACCAAACAGCAGAAACTAAAATTGCGTTGAGTGAAAAAGATGTAATAAATCATTACGATTGGTGTTGGAAAAAAATGTTAAAGGATTTCGAACTTGAAAATCTAAAAATCAACAGGGAAGGTGAACACAAGAATTATATGAAAACTTTTTTCGATGATAGTTTTTATCACCAAGAGAATTCCGAAATTCGAGAGGCTATACCAAGATTCATATCAGATTTGTTTGACCTTCAGAAGCCTTTTGCAAAATCCGATTTGGATATTCTAACAGAGATATACAAGTTACTGGATAAACACGTCAGTCACTCCTTAAACTATTGACCAGGCTTGATTGGGTGATTATATTCATGTATATTGTTTATAAACATAAAACTAATAAAAATTAAATGGAAACATTAGAACAAATTAAGAGCCTTGCAGAATCTTTGTCAGTTGACACAGAAAAGTTCTACAAGGGTAACAAAAGTGCTGGCACAAGAGCTCGTAAGTCTGCTCAGGAATTGAAGGCTTTGCTCCAGCAATTGAGACTCGAAATTCTCGAAGAGGGTAAAAAATAATAAAATGCTACAAATAGAGGCTTTATTCCTTTTTGTATTTATTTTTACCCTACAGGTAATATTGAAAAATATTATCAAATTCACAGGTGCCCTACTTGGAAAAGAGGTTTTTTTTTCGGGTAGGGACCTTTTATTCTTTTATCTAGCTTCAAGCTACTTTATAACATATCTTATTTACATATGAACTTTTACACAGCCCTTGAACCATTTCTCGATTATTTCTTTTCAATAAGAAAACTTGAGACTTATTTATCATTCGATTTGGTTATCCCTAAGACTTGGGGTATGCCAAAATCAGTTTCTGCAGATTCTCAAGTTGTTCCCTTTGAATCACCTAACCCGGAAACCACAAAAGGAATTAGTGTGGTATGTGAAGCCACAAAAGAAGAAACTGATAAGACGGTTAAAGCTATTTTAAAAATTATCAAAGCAAACAAAGAAAGAGAAGAAAAAGAAGTCTTATTCAACGAAGTTGTGCAAACGCTTAAGAAAACATTTGAAAGTTCTGATTTGAATCACTTGAAAAAGCTACAATTCAAATTCGAAAATGAAAAAGTAACAGAAATAGAAGATGATGGACCAACAGAAACTATTGGATTGGCTGAATAATGAAAAGAAAAAAGATTCTGTCGAAGTCGAAAAAATAAAAAAAGACTTCGCAAATCAATTGCGAACAATGAAGAGAGAAGATTTGTTCAAAAAACCAAAGAAAACACTATGGATGAAAATCAAAAAAATGATTTGGGGTATCTAGAGAAGTTAGCAATTTTGTCTGACTCCTTTTTAGATTTATTTCCCAACGGGACTAGCTTGGTAGTATTTGAGCTTGATGACGAGGACTACAGAAAAATGCAAAAACATTTTAGGACAATTGATGGTCATCATGAGCAATTTACTGTAGAAATTTCTGGTGTGGATTTCCACTTTATGTTAAGAAAAGCACCCACAACTACTCCTTTGGAGGATGAGTAGTGTATTGTCTGTAAAGAATTTTTTTATCAATACCCCAGTCTGAAAGGATTTTGATTAGGTATTTTTTCTGTGCGGACGACTCGTCAGTTACGAACATACAATCTTTACGTTTGATAGAATAAAAATATTGAGACAAAGAGTTTATGAACCTTTTGCCTTCCTCTGGACTTTTAAGTGAAAAAATATTAAAAGTCTCGTCAGCCTGAACAATAATTTTGTTATTCAAGGTTGATATCATCTTCAAACCATCACTTTTCAAATAAGTTTTTATAAAACTAGTTACAGAAACTTTTTTGTTTTTCTTGATATCAAATAAAGTTTCTTCCATCCTGTAATTTACGATTTTTAGTAAATCATATTCCGGAGTTTCCAAAACCACTCTGATGTTTCTACCCAAGTCATCGGTTTTGTAAACATCAAAAAATTCATTGCTTTTGTTTTGAAGAAGAGCAATCTCGTATTCACACTCCTTCCCATTTTCGAACCTTTTTTCAAAAATTACCTCAGTGTTCTGCTTTGTAAGTTCATTATAAAACTTTTCAGCATTTTTAAAATTGCTGAATTTCTTTATTATTTTTTTGCGAGCCCTATTTTTGAACAACACAACGTAATATTTGGGTACCATATAGATGAAGAACTATTTTGAGATATTAGGGGTTTCTGAGAATGCCAGCGACGAAGAGATAAAAAAACAATACAGGTTATTATCTAAGAAATATCACCCAGACGTTAATCCTGAAGGTGCTGAAAAGTTTAAAGAGATTGCTGAAGCCTACGATGTCCTTTCCGACCCAGATAAAAAAATACGCTATCAACAACAAAAAAACAATCCCTTTGACGGGGGTCCCTTTGAGGAATTTTTCAGAAACATGTACTCCAACGGACCTGACTTTCAACCCAAAAGAAGAGTAGCTGACAAAATTATTAAGCTACCTGTATCTGTTTTGGAATCATATAAGGGTCTTACAAAGCAAATAAACTATCAGAGAAACTTTGCTTGTGCGGATTGCTATGGAAGTGGAGGTGATAGTATTACTTGTAGTCAATGTAATGGAACAGGCTTTTTCTTCCAAGTATTGGGTTCCGGATTTTTTCAACAAAAATTGAAAGTAGCTTGCCCATCCTGTCAGGCTAAGGGTAAAATCATTACGAAATATTGTGGTTCATGTTCCGGAGTAGGAACTAAGTCCAATTTTGAGTCAATCACGGTCAATATACCCAAAGGAATTGACGATGGTCAGTTTATGAAACTTGAGGGAAAGGGTGACTTTATTCAAGGTATGTATGGTGACCTAGTCATTCAAACCACAATGCTACAAGATGGTGAATTTCAGAAAATAGGTAACGACCTAATTTTTAATTTGAATTTAGACTTGAACACCATCAGAGATGAGTATTTTCAAATACCACACCCTGATGGTGAATTAAAGATAGCATCTCCACAAGTTGTGGATACTAGTAAACCTTTAAGATTAAAAAGCAAAGGTTTTCCAGGTGGGGATATGTATGTTAAGCTAAATGTTGTCTACGATAAGTCAAAATAGACTTATCAAATAGGTGACTAATTTATAGGTAGTGTATACCACTGCACCGAATCCGTAAAGACTTAATACAGCCATTACATTCCACGTGTTTGAAATTTTAAAAAAAGATTTGTTTTTACAATTGGAACATGCCATAATATTTATGAGTATGAAAGATTTAATTAGGAAATACCTATTAGAATATATTACCGAAAGGGATTTAAATCAACCTAAAGAGGTTGAGGGGGGTAAGAATTTCAAAAAACCCAGAAAGTGGTCTGCATCCTATTGTAAGAAAACTCCATGTACTAAAATGGGCTTTTCTCAAAAGGCTTCCTGTAGACC
>B570J29032_109958604_pt1 | contig 13797 bp, 19 predicted proteins | sample LakMenEpi16Nov12_FD_29032 | JGI IMG/M metagenome (IMG submission 29032)
CAAGGCAATCTCTCTCCAAGAGCAGCCTCAGTCATTCCTGAGAACCCGTTTGTTACCGAAACCACACCCGTCATTAACTGATGACTACCAAAGCCAAACCGCCCACCAGGGGGCTAAAGAAAAAACCGCTTGTGGGTGCGGTAAAACCACGCATCTGCACACCTTTCTTAAAAGGCGCATCTAAAGTTGATGAAGTCTCTGATCTAGCTGACAAGATTGGGATGCCGTTGCTTGATTGGCAGCGTTTAGTCCTAGAGGACATGTTGCGAATTGATGCTAAGGGCGATTTCCGGCGCAAGACCATGGGATTGCTTATCGCTCGTCAGAATGGCAAGACTCACCTGGCTCGTATGCTTATCCTGGCTCATCTGTTCTTATGGGATAGCAAAATGGTTATCGGTATGTCATCTAACCGGAATATGGCACTAGATACCTTTAGGCAAGTTGCAAATGCCATCCTTGATAATGATTTCCTCAAAGACCAGGTAAAGCAGATTAGATACGCAAATGGCCAGGAGTCAATTACAACTCTAAAAGGCAACCGTTACCAGATCGTAGCTGCAACGCGAGACGGCTCACGTGGACTTACTGCTAATTTCCTATTCATAGACGAATTGCGTGAAATATCCGAAGAAGGTTGGAAAGCGGCCAGACCAACAACTCGGGCTACTGGTGGACAAACTTTAGTTTGCTCAAACGCTGGCGATGCTTATTCGATTGTGTTAAATGACTTGCGAGAGCGCGCTTTGTCATATCCAAGCCCTACACTTGGTTGGTATGAATATAGTGCGCCGCCGCATTGCAAGGTTGATGATCGTAATGCCTGGGCTATGGCTAATCCTTCTTTGGGCAAGCTCATTGACGAGGAGACGCTGGAAGAAGCAGTAGCAACAAACCCAATAAACAACACGAGAACCGAAATGCTCTGCCAGTGGGTAGATTCGATGACCTCACCATTCACAACTCAAATGGTTAGCGATACTTCTGACTCGACACTCCAAATTACTCCCGGCGGCAATATCGTGTTTGCCATAGACGTATCTCCATCTAAGCGATCCGGTGCATTACTGGCTGGCAAGTTAAATCAGGCCACAGGAAAGATAGAACTAGGGCTTATGCAGCTCTGGACTAGCGACGTGGCCATTGACGATCTAAAGATGGCGGCAGATGTCCACGCATGGGCACAAAAGTTCAAACCTCGTGTAATTATGTATGACAAATACGCCACAGCTTCTATTGCTCAAAGATTGCAGCAATCAGGGCAGAAGTTAGAGGATTGCTCAGGCCAATCCTTCTATCAGGCTTGCGGTGAGATATTAGATGCGTTTGTAAATGTCCGTTTGGTTCACTCTGGCCAAAAGGAACTTACCGAATCCTGGTTTAGCGTTGGGGCTAAGACAAATGACGCAGGTTGGCGAATCGTCAGACGCAAGTCAGCAGGAGACGTAACTAGCGCAATTTGCTCAGCGATGATTGTCCACTACTTGACAAAACCGCAATCAACACCTCAAATATATGTTTGACACGCGTCTCGAATAATGAGACAATACTTGCCAACTAGGGTAAGGTTGGTGTATGGGTTTATTCTCTCGCTTTAGCAAGCCAGCAATAATCGAAGCGCAGTATGCACCGCCAGTAATGGCCGATACCTACCAATATCAAATACCCTACAACTTACTTTCAATAGATCGCATTAGCGCGATGTCTATCCCAGCTGTTAGCCGTTGCCGTAACTTAATCTGCAACACTATTGGCGCAATGGAATTAAAATTAGAATTAAAGCGCACTGACGAATACCTGCCTAAACTTCCGTGGATGGATCAACCATCACAGAACCAACCTTATGCAGTTACAATGGCTTACACAGTAGATTCACTACTATTCTTTGGCGTGGCTTATTGGGAAATTACCGAAGTCTATGCAGACAACGGATACCCTGCACGATTTAACTGGGTTGCTAACTCTCGCGTCATTCCTAAATACAATAAGACAAATACATTTATCGAAGGCTATCAAGTAGATGGCGCAGTTCGCCCTATGTCCGGTATTGGTTCGCTTGTAACATTCCAAAGCATGACTGACGGCATTTTGCAAACAGGCGCACGCAGTTTAACTGCTGCACTTGACTTGGATCGTGCATCTTCAATAGCAGCTGCAACTCCAATGCCTTCTGGCGTTCTAAAGAACACAGGCGCAGACCTTGGCGAGAATGAAGTTCAAGGCTTACTAGCTGCGTGGCGCAATGCTCGTCAGAATCGCAGCACTGCTTATCTCACAAGCACTCTAGAATTTCAACCTGCATCATTCTCACCTAAAGACATGATGCTAAATGAAGCAAAGCAATACATGGCAACTGAAATTGCAAGACTTTGCAACGTGCCAGCGTATTACATTAGTGCTGACATGAACAACAGCATGACCTATGCAAACGTGCAAGATGAACGCCGCCAATTCGTGTCTCTATCTTTACAGCCTTTCATCTCAGCAATCGAAGCGCGTCTGTCAATGAATGACATAACTCCATCAACACAAAAGATTTGTTTTGACTTGGAATCTGGATTCTTACGCGCTGACTCAATGGAACGCTTGTTAGTAATTGAAAAAATGTTAGCACTTGGACTAATTACAGTTCAAGATGCAATGGCAATGGAAGACCTATCACCAAACGGGAGTGCGACAAATGCAATTAACCTTCAGTAGCGATATAGAGTGCGATCAAGGCCGTAGAATTATCTCTGGCAAGATTGTGCCTTACGATGGCGAAATTGGCCAAACATCAGTCGGAGCAGTTGTATTTGAACGTGGTTCAATCCAACTACCAGAGCCAGGCAAATCCAAACTATTATTAGAACACGATGCCAAGAAACCAATTGGTAAAGCCGTATCGTTTAACGAAACAAACGATGGCGTTTATGCATCATTCAAAGTCTCCAACACTAGCCGCGGAACAGACTCACTAATCGAAGCATCAGACGGCCTTCGTTCAGGGCTTAGTGTTGGAGTCGAAGTTCTAGCATCACAACCACGTAACGGCGTGTTGTATGTCCAATCAGCAAGACTATTTGAAACAAGTCTTGTTCAAGCAGCTGCGTTCGATTCAGCAGCAGTAACTAGCGTTGCAGCATCAGCGGCAGAAACCGAAGATGAAGCACTAACCGAAATCCCACAATCAGAAAGTGAGGCCATCTTGGATACTCCAGATGCCGTAGCACCTGAGGCTGTAGTAGAAACCCCTGCGGTTGAAGCCTCACGCCCAACAGTAACAGCAGCAATGTATACCGCTCCACGTATTGAACTCTCAAAAGAGAAGTTCCTAGAGAACACAGTTCGCGCAAAGTTAGGCGATGACGATGCACGTCAATATCTCCTAGCAGCAGCAAGCACAACAAACAACGCTGGTCTTGTTCCAACACGTCAGCTAACAGAAGTTATCAACCCACTTGCGAACGCTGACAGACCGTTCATCGACGCAATCTCTCGCGGAGTTTTGCCAGATGCAGGTATGACTTTTGAAATTCCTAAAATTTCAGCCGTTCCTACCGTAGCAGTTACAGCTGAAGCTGGCACACCATCAGAAACTAACATGGAAGATGCTTACCTATCAGTAACAGTTCAAAAGTTCGCTGGACAGCAAGTATTCTCAGTAGAAATCCTAGATCGTTCAAGCCCAGCGTTTTTTGCTGAACTTGTTAAGAACATGGAATTTGCATATGCAAAGGCAACAGATGCACGCGTTGCAACAGTAGTTGCAGCAGCAGCGACAGACGGCGGAAACCGCACAATGTCAGCAGCTAACCTTCTCGACTTCGTAGCAGATTCAGCAGTGTCAATCTACTCAGGCACACTTGGATTCGCACAGAACATCGTTGTATCTCCAGACCAATGGGGCGCAATCATGGGTCTTGTTGATGGAAACAATCGTGCAATTTATACTGCCACCCAGCCACAAAACGCTGGTGGTAACGCTGCACCAACATCACTACGCGGTAACATCAACGGCTACAACCTATACGTTGATCGTAACCTTTCAGGAACAGGCGATGGTTCAATCATCGTTGTTAACCCAGATTCATTCACATGGTATGAATCACCAACATTCAAGTTGGAAGCAGCAGTAATTGCTTCAGGTCAAATCAACGTTGCCTATTATGGCTATGGAGCCACGGCCGCGAAAGTGAACGCAGGCGCATACAAGTGGATGGTTGCATAACCCACACTTAGCAATAGTGTTGTAGGGGCTTTGTAGCCCTTAGCCCCTACAATTTTAATTAGAGAGGAAAGACAATGCCGGCTACTTACGTTACCCAGGCTGAACTCCGCCTGACACTTGGGATTGGCTCTCTCTATAGCAATGACGTAGTTGAAGAATGCGCTCAGGCCGCTGAAAACATCATTAAGAGCCATTTATGGTTTAATAACTATTACGCAGCTGCTAGAAGCCTTACTGACAACGTGGCCACACTTTACTTCCAGCAACCACACGGAATGTATGTCGGTCAGAGCGTAACTATTACTAATGCCGGATCACCATTCTCTGGCACAAAGACAATTACTGAGATTAACGGTGCAGTGCAAGTATCTGCCCTTAATTACCAGAACTATTCCTTGACGGCTTATAACTATTCAATCAGCTACGCAGCAACAGGTTCAAATCAAGTTAAGAATCCAATCCAACCATTCGCCACAGTAGCGGCTGGCACAAACATAGATTTTGCGACAGTTCCAGAAGTTAGAGAAGCATCACTTCTAATTGCTGTTGACATCTGGCAATCAAGACAACTTTCAAATGCTGGTGGCGTATCACCAGATGGTTTCACACCTTCACCTTACCGTATGGGCAACACACTACTTGCTAGAGTTCGTGGTTTGATTGCGAATTACTTAAACCCAGGTGGGCTAGTCGGATGACAGTTGCCGTCACAACTCTCCGTTCTACCATCGCAACGGCTTTAAGTAATCCGGCGGTATGGCAGGTATTTTCTTTTCCACCTGCCTCACCGCTGGCCAACAGCGTGGTTGTAGAACCTGATGATCCTTACATCGTGCCAAGCAATAACCAACATATAACTGTTGCACCTTTGGCTAACTTTAGAATTAAACTTTATTTACCATTACTTGACAATCAAGGCTCACTTGCAAGCATGGAAGACTTTATTGTTGACGTGTTCACCAAACTAGCGGCAAGTTCGCTAAACTATAACATTGGCTCTGTGTCTGGTGTGTCTGTTGACTCAACAGCTGGAGACCTTCTCACAACGGAAATCCGCGTGAGTATCTTAACGAGTTGGAGTTAATATGTCCGATCTAACACCTGAGGATTTGGCTTTCTTGAAGAAGATCGGTCAAATCAACACCACCCCAAAGGCAGCAGCCAAGAAAGACGAGGAATAAACAATGGCAATTTTTCTAAACAATAAGGTTGGCTTCAAGGTTGCAACCGTAGACCTATCAGATCACGTAACAGCCTTTTCACTAAACCGCCAAAGAGATCAACTTGAAGTAACTGCAATGGGAGACACATCTCATAAGTTCGTAGCCGGACTTTCAGCTGATACCATCACAGTAACCTTCTTGAATGACACAGCAGTAGGATCAGTTCTTGCTACTTTGCAAGCTGCATACGGCACAACCGTAGCGTTTACAGCAATTCAAGATAAGTCAGCTGCAACATCAGCAACAAACGTGCTTTACTCAGGCACAATTCTTGTTGATAACCTAACTGACATTAACGGCGCAGTAGCAGATGAAGCAATGTTTGACATCACCTTTACATGCAACAGCGCAACTTCATACGCAACAACAGGCACATTCTAAACAACTAACAGAAAAGGGCTAACATGGCAAAGTTAAGAATAGTAAGGGTGGATGGTAGCGATACCACTCACCAAATCACACCAGCAATAGAGTTCGCATTTGAAGTTTATGCTAAGAAAGGCTTACACAAAGCCTTCCGTGAGGATGAAAAGCAGTCTGACGTTTATTGGTTAGCCTGGGAGTGCATCCGTAGATCGGGAGAAACTGTTAAACCTTTCCCTGGAGACTTCATAGATTCGCTGGTTCGTGTGGAAGTTCTTGATGATGACCCTTTGGACTAACTAGGGATTCCCTTCACTACCTCATTGCACGAATGAGCCTAGAGACGGGAATTCCTGCACAATCCTTCATAGATATGGATGTGCGAATGTTCAAGACTTATTTAATGGCTATGAAAGATAGGGCGAAGGAGATTAAGGATGGCAACAACGCTAAAAGGCGCTAGCCAACTCCAGACTGCACTTCGCAAATTTGAACCTGATCTAGCCGCTGAACTACGCACTGAAGTTGCTGCCTTCTTACAGCCTATTGTTAAAAAGGCTCGCGGATATATTCCGTCAGATTTTACGCCTTCTAATTGGCGTGGTGAAACTAAAACTGGTAAATGGCCTATTTATAACGCAACTCTTATGCGTAGAGGTATTGGTTACAAAACTACGCCAACTAGGCCAAACAGACGTGGCTTCTCTTACGCAGCTTCTATTCATAACAAAACTGCTTCCGGTGCTATCTTTGAAACTGCTGGCCGTAAGAACCCAGGCGGCAGGCAGAAAGCGCCTAAGGGCACACCTAGAACTAATAAAAACTTTAGCCACTCAAACAACCCATTAGCAGGATCACAATTTATTTCAGCATTAGATAATGCCAGCCCATTAAAGCAAGGCAATACACGCACAGGCTCAGGCCGCCGTGGTCGCTATATGGTTGGCCGTTTAATTTATCGTGCATGGGCTGAAGATGGTGGCAAAACCAACGCCGCAGTTATCAAAGCCATAGAAGGCGCAGCCGCTAAGTTTAGAACAAGGGTAGGTCGATAATGGCAACAACAGACTTAATGGTCGGCATTGGTGCCGAATACAAAGGCAAGGCAGCCTTCAACAAAGCCAACAAGGATATTCTTGGTTTAACTAAAGCCGTAAAGAGCCTAGCGGCGGGATACGTTGGTTTGGCAGGTGCGCAAAAGGCTTTCCGTTTAGGCCAGCAATCACTTAAAGCGTTTGTTGAAGATGATGCGGCAGCAGCACAACTTACTAAGACCCTTTCAAACTTAGGTTTGGCCTTTAATAGCGTTGATGTTGAAAACTTTATTAACAAGACCCAGCAAGCCACAGGAGTGCTAGATGATTTCTTGCGCCCTGCTTTCCAGTCTTTGCTTATCGCAACACGAGATTATGCTCAGGCTCAAAAACTTCTCAATCTATCTTTAGACATATCAGCTGGAACAGGCAAAGACGTAGCCGCTGTCAGCGCAGCGTTAAGCAAGGCTTATCTAGGAAACTACACATCACTTACTAGACTTGGTGGCGGTATCAGCAAAGCCACCGTTGCATCCGGTGATCTAGACCAAATCATTGCCAGCCTAAGTGCTAACTTCAGAGGCGATGCAGCAGCAGCCGTTCAGACCTATAAAGGCCAGTTAGACCTTCTAAAAGTATCAACTGAGAACGCTAAAGAAACTATTGGCGAAGGTTTGGTCATCGCCCTGTCTAACCTGTCAGATAACAACATTACAAACCTTAGCGATGCCATGAATGACTTCTCGACATCTATTGCTGAGGTAATCGTAGGCATTAGCGTAATGATTGAAAAGATTAAGTCTATACCTGGTGCTAACCTGCTCAAAGGCTTGTTTAGCCTTCAATCTATTCCGGTGGTTGGTTCTTACCTAGAGTTTTTTAGAAAAGCGGGCAAGGCTGAAATTAAGTCTGTTCGTAATTCAAAAAAGATTGTTGAAAATACTAAGGCTACTAGCAAGGCAACAACAACAATAGTATCTAATACTAAGAAATTGACCGCTGAGCAGACAAAACAATTAGCCTTGAAAAAGGCTCAAAATGTTTTAGAGGCATCTTCTAAAATCTTTGACATGGATTTAATCCAGAATACAGCTGCGCTTCAAGGCAAAGTAACTGAGGATGAAACCCTTAGACTTAAACTTCAACGCGAAATTCTTTTAGGCAATGCAGATGCCGCTGCCAAGTTAGCCCAAGAACTTTTATCAGTTCAAATAGCCGCAATTATTGCTGGCAATGTTGATCCTTTTGGTCAGTTATCAGATTCAGTATTAGAAGCATTACGCAGCGTAAGACAACTGCGCACCGAACTAGAACTCTTAGGTTCACCAAAAATTAAAACACCTGCACAGATATTGGCACAAGATTACCAAGATGTTTTAATAGACATGGCCGACCCATCTTTTGACTTGGCAATGCAAGAAACTCGAGCCTTTTTAGATTCCTTAAAAACTACTCCTACTGGTAACATGGATTTGAATTACCAAGATGCCTTTGCTCGGCCTAACGCAGATCGTGGATTTACTCCTACCGAATTACGCATATTTATAGACCCATCTGCCGCTCAATATGGTATTGGCGTGGCTTCAGTCAATAACTCAGCCAATGGCAACAGCAACAACTACAGCACCATTCAGAGTTTTGCAGGCGGTTTGTAGTGGCAACACCCACCCTAGTTGTTACCTTCGATTTTAGTTCTGGCGCGGTATTTGGTTACCCGTTTATTATTGGCGAAGGTGTATTAGGGTTTAACACGCTGGCAGACCAAGCAGCTGACACAGTAGATATATCTGACCAAGTCAACAAAGTAAGCATTAGACGTGGTTACAACTTATTGCAAGAGGAATTTCAGGCTGGCACAGCCACAGTAAGAATTATAGATTTAACAGGTGATTGGAATCCGACATCAGAAACATCTATTTACGCAGGGAAGTTAGTTCCTTTACGCAAAGTTCGTATTTCAGCTGATGGCGAGTTTCTCTTTTCAGGCTATACAACTGCTTACAATTACCAATGGGATAAAGAACAAAATGTAGGTTTTGTTGACCTGCAACTTGTAGATGCTTTCCGTTTGCTCAACATGTCTAACATCACCACCGTTACAGGCGCAACTGCTGGTGAGACCACAGGCAACCGTGTAACCGATATTCTTGACACAATCGGCTTCCCTACATCTATGCGTAGCATCGAAGCAGGTTCAACAACCGTTCAGGCTGATCCTGGAACTTCTCGCACCTCATTACAAGCAATTAAAAACATGGAGATGTCGGAAATGGGGGCTTTTTATATCCTGCCTTCAGGTAACGCTGAATTCCTAAGCCGCGCAACCATTCAAAGCAAGTCCGGTGCAAACCCAACATTCTTTAGCAATGATGGCACAGGCATTAACTACCGCAACATAGTTACTGCCCTAGATGACAAACTGATTATCAACCAAACTTCTATTACTCGTGCAGGCGGCACAGCTCAGGTAGCCAACAATACGGCCAGCCAAATTAAGTATTTCCCACACTCTTACACAGCTACAGACCTGCTAGTCCAAACAGACGCACAGGCTTTGGATATAGCACAGGCTTACACAGCGACACGGGCAGAGACCACTCTACGGGTTGATGCCCTTACTCTTGATCTAAACACTGCCGACTACGCCGCTGGCACAACAGCAGCCCTTACCCTAGATTTCTTTGACACTATCCGTGTTAAAAACGTAGGCCAAGATGGCACAGTTATAGACAAGACTTTGCAATGTATGGGAGTAAGCCACGAAATCACTCCAGGCACTTGGAATACAACCTTTGTAACAAGTGAGCCAATCATCGACAGTTTCATCATAGGCAGTTCTTTATACGGTATAATCGGCACGTCAGTAATGACATATTAAGGGGTAATAAATGGCAACAGGATTTCCAGCAAGCACCGGAGACGTTCTCTCAGCTGCGATGTATAACGGCCTTGTAACGTTTGACGTTGAAGCCGACAAGACAGATGACTATACACTAGTCCTGAATGACAGTTATCAGAACCTAGTGCCAATGAACAAAGGCACAGCAGTAGCCCTCAAAATTCCTACCAATGCCACAGCTGCAATCCCAGTAGGCACAGTCATTACAGTGTTAAACAAAGGTGCAGGCCTTTGCACGATCAGTGCAGTTACCTCAGGCACAACCACAGTTCTTTCAGCTGGCGCAGTAGCCGCTTCTCCTACCCTTGCACAATACAAATCAGCTGCTTGCATTAAAACTGCAACAGATACTTGGTATGTAGTCGGTGCGATTGCATAATGATAGGCAACGCAGTAGCAGGATTATTTGGCGGTGGTGTCATACCGCCCGTTATCATAGATGTTGAATACTTAGTAATAGCAGGCGGTGGTGGCGGTGGCCCAGGTCGCGGTGGTGGTGGTGGTGCAGGTGGATACAGAACAGGCACGCTTACTGGCTTGTCAGGTAGCATAACTTGCACAGTTGGCGCAGGTGGCGCAAGTGAAGCACAAGGAAGCAATTCCGTTTTCTCATCCGTTACAAATACTGGCGGCGGCTGGGGTGGCGATCTTGGTAGTCATTATCCAAATGGCGGTAATGGTGGTTCTGGCGGTGGTGCTGTTGGTGAAAATAGTTCGAGTGGTGGCACAGGAGTTTCAGGGCAAGGAAATAACGGCGGCGCAGGTATAAATACTGGTGTTCGTTCTGGCGGTGGCGGTGGTGGTAAAAACGCCGTAGGTGGTAATGCAAGTGCAAGCACTGGCGGTAACGGTGGTGCTGGTTTAGCTTCTTCAATTACAGGAACTTCCGTAACTCGCGCTGGCGGTGGTGGCGGTGGAACTGCAAGCGGAACTGCTGGTTCAGGCGGCGCAGGTGGCGGCGGCGCAGGTGGTGTTGGTAATGCAAATGGATCCGACGCATCGCCAGCCAATAGCGGTTCCGGTGGTGGTGGTTCAGGTGCTAGCGCGTATCCTGGTGGTTCAGGTGCATCTGGTGTTGTAATTCTTAAATATTTAACAGCTAGTGGAACTATAACTATTGGGGCAGGTTTGACAGGATCAACGGCAACAGATGGTTCTTACAAAGTAACAACTTTAACTGCTGGCACAGGAAATGTGAGTTGGGCATAATGGCACATTACGCATTTATTACAGATGGCATAGTTATTGAAGTCATTACAGGTATTGACGAAACTGAACTAATTGAAGGTTTAGACCCTGAAACTTGGTATGGAAACTTCCGTGGGCAAGTATGCAAGCGCACTTCATATCACGGCAATATCCGTAAGAATTATGCAGGTATTGGATATACCTATGATCAAACAAGAGATGCGTTTATTGCACCAGAACCAGCCAATCAAATTGGTTTTGATGAGGAAACTTGTCGTTGGATAGTGCCAAAGGATGATGATTTTGAAACCTCGCCTGAGTAAAAGCGCGATTCAGCTGCGCGAGCAAATAGATGACACATATCCGAACCGCGACCGTAGAACTGACGGTTGGATCGGAGACGCTAAGCATGACAGTAAATCAGATCATACGCCTGATGCTCAGGGCTGGGTTCGTGCCCTTGATATTGACTCAGACCTCACAAAGCACAAATCTGAAAGTATCTACCTGGCAAATCAAATTCGTGCATATGCGAAGTCTGACCCTGCTAAACGAATATCTTATGTCATTCATAACCACAAAATTGCTAGCCGAATCCTTAATTGGAAGTGGCGTAAATACAGTGGGGTCAACCCACACACCAGCCATATCCACATCTCCTTCAATAAAGGTAAGGCTGACACGGATGGTTCTTTTTTTGAAATACCTATGCTAGGAGGCAAATAATGAAACACCCACTATTCCTAACCGCAGGTGCGTTCTTGTCAGCTTGGGCTGCAAGTAACTTTGCACTTGATTACCGCGCCGTGTTATGGGCAATCCTCGCAGGCGTATTTGGTTACGCAACTCCTAAAAAATAACAACTAACAAAAGGATCATAAAATGACAATTTCTAGCGCACAATACACAATTACCACAACACGTTCTATAATCGTGGCCAATGACTCAGCAGCTGAGGAAGTTCACTTACACGCAACTAACGGCAAAATCTATATTGGTGGCGCAGATGTAACTACTGCCAATGGATATGAGATAGACGCTGGAGACCAAGTTGTGCTACAAAACCACACCAACGCTATTTACGCTATTGCTGCCGCTGGCACGCACGCAGTATCTGTCCTGGTTATTCAGAAATAATGCAAGCGCAAGACTGGGCTGCCCTCAGCGTCAGCCTAGTAACTATTGTTGCGGCTTTTGTAACATCAGTCCGTTGGCTTGTTAAGCATTACCTAAGCGAACTCAAAACAAACGGCGGGTCATCTTTACGCGATAAGGTTGATAGATTAGAAGTGCGTGTTGATACCATCATAGAAATGTTAGATAGGTAACACTTATCCTATGGCACGCAGAAAAGTCATAGACGTTACAGACTACTCAGCCCTGGATCAATACTGCATCGGCCTCAATGAGTATTACAAGTCATTACGCAGAGCAGGATTTAGCTGCGATCATGCGCTTTATATGATTACTGCGCCACAAACTTATCCAGCCACAATCTTGCCTAGCCCGAATTGGTTGCCAGACATGCCAGATTACTTTGATGACGAGGATGAGGACTAACCTTGAAAATAGTCGTGATAAGTGATCTACAAGTTCCTTTTCACAACCCAAAGGCCGTCAAGAATGTGGCCACATTTATACGCAAGTTTAAGCCAGATGAGGTGCTATGTGTTGGTGATGAAATGGATTTTAATACCATATCGCGTTTTAGTAGCGGGTTTGATGAACACTCCAAGACAATCGGGCGAGACCGAGACATGTGCGTTGATGTCATGTATGACCTACAAATTACGCAGCTTTCACGATCCAACCACGGAGCGCGGCTCTTTAACGCCCTTTCTACTAGACTGCCTGGACTAATAGGCGCACCAGAACTAGAGATAGAGAACTTTCTTAAATTGCCAGAATTAGGCATCAAATACCACCGTAAGCCATACGAAATACCGGGAACTAATTGGGTAATGGTGCATGGTGATGAGCAGAGCATCAAGCCACATGGCGGTTTAACGGCTTTAGAAGCCGCTAAGAGACACGGAAAGAGCGTTGTGTGTGGTCATACTCACCGACAGGGTATATCCTCTTATACCCAATCCTCAGGCGGTTTAGAGGTATCTAGGCTTACAGGCTTTGAAGTAGGCCATTTAATGGATACACGCTCAACAGGGGCTAGTTACATGAAAGGCACTTTTAACTGGCAGTCAGGCTTTGGGGTCATTTACACAGATCGTAAGCGTGTCTTGCCAATAGCTGTGCCCATCGAAAAGGATGGCTCATTTCAATTCGAGGGTAAAGTCTATGGATAAGCCTTGTTGTGGCGAGGAATGGCTTGGATATGACGAAGATTTTGTTATCAAATTGTTATCTAAATATGCTTGTATGAGGTTGAAATAGCCTGAATTAAGTGCGACCCTTTAGGTGTTGGCGAAGCACAGTAGCCAACAATAAGGGGCTACAAATGGATTTAACAGCACTTAAAAGAAATGATTACTGGTGTGGCTTTTGCTGCCTGCCTATGGGCGAGACACACTGCTTTGGTTGCGGCCGATATGACGGCGCAATGACTTACACCGAATACTTGGAATTCCTATCAGTTACAGGCCAATTATGATAAATCTAACTTACTTTGAAGCTGTAGGGTTATTATGTTTTAGCCCGTTGGTTGTGTTCTATGCCTATTGGCAAGGTTACAACAGAGGCAAGCGAGAAGGCTGGCACGCTGGCCGTTCATTACTACGCATCCCGGTTCGCAATGATCGCTAATGAACTCCTTACTGAAAGCACCAAACTCCTTTATGACAGAGGTTTGCAGTATGGAGACCCAACTGCTAATCACATACGAATTGCGCAGCTATGGAGTGCGTATCTCAATCGTGGAGTCGA
>B570J29032_109958603_pt1 | contig 13790 bp, 13 predicted proteins | sample LakMenEpi16Nov12_FD_29032 | JGI IMG/M metagenome (IMG submission 29032)
AGTCCCGTCCAGTCCGCAAAAAGCTTCACATTATTGTGAAGCTTTTTTAGTTTTATGCCTACTTGGCTTTCAATATTTTTGAAATGGTTTTTACCCAAGTTTCCGGGGTTATTGATTTGGATAATTCATTAGAAACCTGAGCCATTTTTACTAAATCCTGATTACTAAGCTGAATGTATTTTGTTAAAGCTGATTTTAGCTGTGAAACGCTATTTTCTTTGAACGAAAATCCATTTTGCCCTATTTTTAAAAACTGCTCCTTAGCGCCAACCGCATCACTTAACAGTAAAGGAAAACCGGCAGCAGCAAATTCATGTACAACCACACCCCAAGGTTCGAATCGACTTGGTAAAACAAAAACCCCGGATTCTTTTATGAATTGATTTAACTCTAATGGCTGCACGAAACCAAAATGTTTAATTTTTGGGTGCTCAACTGGTTTTAAATCGCCTGTTCCAAGACACCATAATTCCCAGTCATTTGGTTGTTCATCCTGCAACTCGATAAATGCTTGCCATAATTCCTTCAATCCTTTAAATTCATAATAGCGCCCAACATAGATAAAGCGACGAGGAAAAGCAAATTCCTTTTCTTTTTTAGTTTGAATATAAGCTGCGTTAAATTTTGCATGGTTACATGAATAAAAACCCAGATTTATTTGTTGTTCTTTAAATCCAAGTTTCTCAACGTACTGTTTTTGCGCTAAACCGGGTACCCATGCGTTTGAAAAAATTCTTAACAATGTAAATCTGCTTAAAACAGTTGCAATTTTTTGTTTTAAATCTCCGCGCCAGTGTGTATCACATGTTAACACAGTTGGAACTTTCTTAAAATAAGTTTTGCATAGTTTAAGGTAATCATTATCAATCCAGCCACTGCAAATAATAATATCCGGCTTTAAATCTTTAGAGAATTTTTGTAATTGCTGATATGAAAAATCGTTTCTGTTATATAGTTTAACAGAAGTTGCATGATTAAATTGGAAAGGCGCTTCTTTATTAACCGGATATCTTATCACATGAACTTCGCCTTTTACAGACAACTCCTGACAACAGGCCAAAAAATAATCAGCAATTTCGGTATATAGAAATAAAAATTTCACTTGGTAAAGATACTTCAAATTATCAATACCAATTTAAAATTACAGGCGTTAATTGAACAACAATACATAACTTAAAATTTATATCTTTAGAGGCGCTATCGCAGTATTTAGGCCTTGCAAAAAATTTTATCATATTTTCATACTAAACATTGGTTGTTTTTTTTATTGATTACAGCACAACTTTTGATTTATAATTACCCCTACTCATTAAAGCTAAATCCAAGAAATCATCATAATTTCAGGCAATACGATTGTTTATCTTTTGCCTTAAATTTTTATTCGGATAGAGGAAGTTTAATTGAACCAAGGCTCAATAACTTAGGTGAAGCTAATAATGGCAAAGCAGCTACTGAATTTCCACTGGTTCAATATTTGATTGGGAAGATCTGGAAAATAACCGGAGTTAATGTAACGGTTTACAGATTAACCAATTTATTATTCTTAATTATTGGCTTATTTTTTTTATACAAATTGTTTTTATTAGAGTTTAAATCAAAAACAATTGCTGCATTGATTTCCTCCCTTTTATTCACCTCACCTATTTTGGCTTATTATGGCAACTCTTGTATCAGTGATATTCAATCCCTTTCCTTGAGTTTGGTTGGTTGTTTTTATTACTTTAATTGGTCTCGCACAAAAAAATTAAAATCCTTTTATCTTTTCGGAATCATATTTTTAATCGCAGGTTTGTTAAAGATTTCCTCTGTTATGCTATTTTTGATATGTATCCTGCATTTTATTTTTAAAAATCAATCAGAATCGAAAAAATCAAATAAGTGGGTATACTTCAATCTAAATTATTTAATTTCCTTAAGTGTACCGGTTTTGGTTTGGTTAATTTGGTATAGTTATGTTAAGAATTACAATCTTAAAAACAACAATTCTTTCTTTTTAATAGGCATTTTACCTATATGGGAAGCCACCCCAGAAGAACTTACCACTGTAATAACAGCCTTTGTCTACAACATTTTTCCTTCCATTCTTAATCCAACTCTCCTTGTTTTAATGACTGTATTTATTATAACTTCGTTTTTTTATTTTCAGGCAAGGTATAAAGCGTACATTGTTTTAAGTTGTATTTGCGTTTCATTCTTCCTTGCTTATTTCATTCTGTTTTTTAAAGTTTTAGACATACATGATTATTATATGCTCAATATGCTTGGCATAATTTCAATAGCCTTGTTTTTTATTGCCAAAATAAACAAAACACATGTTCTAAGATTTAAAAAAATAATATTATTTAATCTGAGTTTATTTGTTGTCATTAATACTTATCTAACAAGCATTAAAACATGGAAAAAAATAAATTATAACGAAACAGACACTGAAACAGCTTTAGTTTTTAACCATGAAGAAATAAGAGCTTTTAAATTCTTTTATTGGAATGACAAGAAAAAACATCATGTATTTGAAAAAAATTTACCTGCCTTGGAATCAATTGGCATAAGCAAAAATGACACAATACTGTGCATTGGTGATTATACAATCAACAGAACTTTGTTTCTTTTAAGAAGACTTGGTTACACGGACTTTAATAGAAGTGGCCAAAACTTATCTGAATTTTTAAAAAACAGACCTCAAATAAAATATATTGTTTGCATCGAGCCCGAACTACTGGAAAAAGAAGATATAAAAGTTCAGACAACGAATAAAATTTTTGAACGCGAAAACCTTTCGATTTTTAAAGTGAAGTGATATTACACTTCAACCAAGGTCCCAACTTTTTTACCTTGAACTAAATTGAATAAGTTATCTTTCTTATTCATATCAAATACTATAATTGGTAAATTATTTTCTTTACAAAGTGTAAAAGCAGTCATATCCATCACTTCCAAACCTTTTTCATACACCTCTTCAAAAGTAATAGTGTCGTATTTAACTGCGTTTTTATCCTTTTCAGGGTCAGAAGAGTAAATACCATCTACTCTGGTGCCTTTTAAAATCACATCTGCCTCAATTTCAATTGCGCGTAAAGTTGCCGCTGAATCGGTTGTGAAATAAGGATTGCCGGTTCCGGCTCCAAAAATCACAACCCTTCCCTTTTCTAAATGTCGTACAGCTTTTCTTCTGATGAAAGGTTCACAAATCTGTTCCATTTTAATGGCGCTTTGTAAACGTGTTTGCACACCTAAGCCCTCTAATGCACTTTGAATGGCCATGCTATTGATAACCGTTGCAAGCATGCCCATATAATCACCATGCACACGATCCATGCCTCCTTTTTCTGCCTGAATTCCTCTAAAAATATTACCACCGCCAATAACAATCGCTATCTGACAACCGGCATCATAAACAGCCTTAATTTCTTGTGCATAGGCCATTAATCTGTTTTGATCAATACCAAAGCCCTTTTCTCCCATGAGAGCTTCACCACTTAGTTTTAAAAGAATTCTTTTGTAGTTCATTGATTATGTAAATATTAGTTTAAAAAAAATCCCGCCAAAAAAGCGGGATTTAACAAATAATTTATGATAAAGAGAAGCGTTTGAATGCCGTGATATTCAAATCCTTTTCAACGCTTTGAAGATACTGGCGAACAGTAAATTTGTTATCGATGAAATACTCTTGATTTAATAACGTAGATTCTTTATAAAACTTATTTAATTTTCCTTGTGCAATTTTTTCTACCATGTCCTCTGGTTTACCTTCAGCACGAGTAGTTTCTTTTGCAATTTCTAATTCTCTGGTAATGATTGCCGGATCAACATCATCTTTATCTAAAGCAACAGGCGCCATAGCAGCTGCTTGCATTGCAATGTTCTTAGCAATTTCTGCTGACACTGCTTTGTTAAATCCAACAGTAACAGCCAAACGGTTTCCTGGGTGAATATATCCGATAACATTTTCAGCTTTAACTAAACTATAAAAGCCGATATCAATTTTTTCACCAATTTTAGCTACTTGCTCCATAAATTTATCACCTACGGTAATTTCGTTATTGTAAGGTAAAGCCTTTAAAGCCTCAATGTCTGCAGGTTGTTTCTCTAATGCTATATTGGTGATTGACTCTGCAAAAGAGATAAAATCAGCATTTTTTGCCACGAAATCAGTTTCGCAATTAACACTAACAACAACACCTGTTTTGTTATCGGCAGTTACCTTTGATAGTACAACTCCCTCTTTAGCGTCTCTATCCTGACGGTTAGCAGCTACTTTAGCTCCCTTTTTACGCAAAAAATCTACCGCTGCTTCAAAATCGCCATTGGTTTCTTCTAGTGCTTTTTTACAATCCATCATACCAGCTCCTGTTTGCTGGCGTAATTTGTTTACATCTGCTGCTGTAATTGCCATGTTAATGTTTTTTATTTTTGTTTGTATTAGTTTAAAAAAAACGGTCAAGCTGCTATAAACAGAATGACCGCTAATTCAATTTAAATTTATTTTATTTTTTAGCTGTAGTCGTTCTTTTGCGAGGTTTTTTAGCTCCATCCTCTTCGTCCTTTTTAGAAACGCCTCTTACCTTGGCTCCTTCTACTAACTCTTCAGCTTCGTTAGCGCTGTACGCTTTAGTGTCTTGTTCCTCACCGGCAGTTTCTTTATCCATCTTGCGATCGCTTAAACCATCAGCAATTGCTTTACACATTACTTCAACAATATATGCAACTGAAGTAGATGCGTCATCATTTGCAGGAATCGCATAATCCACTTCGTTAGGATTAGAATTTGTGTCAACGATTGCAAAAGTTGGGATGTTTAGTCGTTTAGCTTCAGCAACTGCAATATGTTCTTTTGTGATATCAACGATAAACAAGGCCGCAGGCAAACGAGATAAATCGGAAATAGAACCGAAGTTGATTTCTAATTTCTCACGTTCGCGAGATAATTGTAAACGCTCACGCTTAGATATATTTTGAAAAGTTCCATCAGTAGCCATTTTATCAATTTGGCTCATACGACGAACTGATTTACGGATAGTTTGGAAGTTGGTTAACATCCCACCAGGCCAACGCTCAGTAACATATGGCATTCCAATAGCCTTTGTTTTTTCGGCAACTATATCTTTTGCTTGCTTTTTAGTTGCAACAAACAACACTTTTCTACCGCTTCGAGCAATGTTTTTGATGGCAGTTGCTGCTTCCTCAATTTTAGCAACTGTTTTATTTAAATCGATAATATGAATACCGTTTTTATCTGAATAAATGTATGGAGCCATTGCTGGATTCCACTTGCTTTTAAGGTGACCAAAGTGTGCACCCACTTCAAGTAATTCGTTAAATGATGATCTGTTTGACATATCTTGTTATAATCCTTTTTATTAAATCTATTAACGTTTGCTGAATTGGAAACGTGCACGAGCTTTCTTTTGACCAAATTTCTTACGTTCAACCATACGTGGATCGCGTGTTACTAATCCTTCAGCACGCAGAGCCGGTTTGCTTTCCGCATTGTACTCAACTAAAGCTTTAGCAATTGCTAATCTGATAGCCTGAGCCTGACCGGTTGTGCCCCCACCTTTTACATTCACTTTTACATCATATTCATTAGCTGCATTAACTACATTTAATGATTGCAATACATAATAATGTAATGTTGGTGTTTTAAAATACTCCTTATAGTCTTTACCATTTACTTCAACTTTTCCGCTGCCTTTTGTAACATATGCACGAGCTACTGAAGTTTTACGACGACCAGATGTTTTGATAACTTCCATTTAATCTTTATTTATTTTATTTTGCTTAAATCTACTTTCTTTGGTTGTTGTGCATCCATACCATGCTTATCTCCGGCAAATACACGAACATTGGTGTTGTAAACGCGACCTAAACGCCCTTTTGGTAACATACCATGTATGGCATGTAACAAAATCTCTTCTGGTTTTTTAGCGAGTAATTCTTTTGGAGTAGCAAATCTCTGACCACTTTGGTAACCAGTATAACGTGTGTATACTTTATCAGTTAACTTTTTACCGGTAAAACGCACTTTTTCAGCGTTAATAATGATAACATTACTACCAGAATCAGAATGCGGCGTATAACTTGGTAAATGCTTACCGCGCAATAACATCGCTACTTTTGAAGCCAAACGGCCAACTACCTCATTTTCTGCATCAACCAATAACCATTCTTTGTTAGAACCTGTTTTGGTTACATACTTTGTTTTATAACTTAATGCGTCCACTTTTTTACGTATTTTTTTGTATTTTCCCTAAATAAGGGGTGCAAATGTAGTTAGTTTTTTTGGATTAACAAATAATTTTGAAAAAAAATACGTTTAGTTTGACATTAAATTAAATTTTATACCTTTAAAGGTGCCAAAATTTGCCCCATTCTTATTAATACTTTTGCCATTTTGGTACTTTTCACAGTCAACCGGCTATTTTGATTCTTTAAAAGCACTTTTAACAAAACTACCAAACGATACTCATAAAGTTAACATTTTAAATGAATTATCTTTTGAGTATTTAAAATCAGATTCAAAAATAAGCGTGAAATATGCTAATGAAGCATTGAAAATTGCTATTTTATCCAAAAGTCAAAAACACATTGCAAATACCTATAATATTAAAGGGACCAAATGTGCCATGGGCGGTGATTTTACAGGAGCAATAGGAAATTTCGAGAAAGCCCTAATAATAAGAGAGCTAATAAATGATAAACTTGGGATCGCAAAAACATTAGGCAATTTAGGAACGTCATATTGGAATCTAGGAGATTTTCCAAAATCACTTGATTTTCATTTGCGTAGCCTAAAAATAAAGGAAGAAATTGGCAACAAGCAAGGAATTGCAAGTAGTCTTGGAAATATTGCCAATGTTTATGGCTCATTGAAGGATTATAAAAAATCTCTTTATTATAACTTAGAATGTATAAAAATTGCCGAAGAATTAAAAAATGATAATACCATTTTGATCTGTTACGGAAACATAGGTATTAATTTTCAAGCAAATAACGATTACTGGCAGGCTCTGTATTTTATAAGTAAGGCCATTCAATTATCAAAAAAAACCGGTAATAAACAAACTTTGGCAAATGAAATTGGGAATTGTGGGCTTGTATATTTAAAATTAAAGAATTTAACAAAGGCAGAAGAGCTTCTAAATGAAAGTCGTAAAATGCGAGAAGAGCTTGGAGATATACCTGGTTTAGCCTCTATTTACAGTCACTTTGGAGAGTTATACTTCCTCCAAAAAAAATACAAAGATTCTGAGAGTAATTTTCTCAAATCATTATCAATTGCAAGAAAAGTTGGCATTGAAGCAAGGGAGAGAGATGTATTATTAGAATTAAGTCAATTTTACGAAAATACAAGTAAGCCCGCTCTATCTCTAAAGTACTATAAGGATTTCATCAAACTGAAAGATAACTTGATTAATGTAGACAATAGTAAACTCATTACACAAAAACAAATGAATTATGAGTTTGAGAAAAAAATGATTGCAGATAGTTTAAAAACGGAAGAAACAAAAAAAATAACCGTTCTTAAATTAAAACAAGAAAAAACACTACGTTACGTTCTATTTGCTGGCTTATCATTAACTTTTTTGTTTGGCATAATTATGTTTAATCGCTTTAGAATTACTAAAAATCAAAAAAACGTAATAGAAGATCAAAAGAAAATTGTTGAATTTCAAAAAAATATTGTTGATGTAAAACAAAAGGAAATTTTAGACAGCATTCATTACGCTAAACGTATTCAGCAAAGTTTATTACCAAGTGAAAGATATCTTGAAAAGCGTTTACCCAGATGAAATTATCCTTTAAACTATACCTGATCATCATTTTATTATTGATTTATGTGAAACAATCAGCACAATCCAACTTTTCAGATTCGTTAAAATTAGCTTTAAAAAATGCAAACCACGACACGCTAAAATGTGAAATTTTATCTGAACTAATTGAAAATGAAAATGACGATTCTGTTTGGTTAAAATACAATGATCAAATCATTAAGATTACAAATACTAACCTAAAAAAACCAAATTCCGATGAAAAAACGTATTTAAAATATTTATCCATCGCATTTAACAACATTGCTTATAAACAAGGAAAAGACGGGAATTCTGATAGTGCCTTAACTTATTCAATCAAAAGTTTAGAAATTGAACAAAAACTGAATCTAAAAAAACTAGCAGCATCAACGTTAAATAATATTGCAAAAATTTACGACGACTTAGGCGACTACAAAAATGCTTTAACCTATTATAATGAAAGCCAAACCATACGAACCGAAATTAACGACCAAATAGGAATAGCCAATACCATGAGTGGTATCGGAATGGTATATTTTAATAGTGGTGATATCATTAAAGCTATAGAATTTAGCGAAAAAAGCCTTCAAATAAGAGAACAGATAAATGATAAGCGTGGTACAGCCAACTCATTAAATAACATAGCAGGACTATACAAAAAACAAGGCGATTTAGAAAAATCAATAGAATATTTTAAAAGGTGTTTAGATATTTGCAAATCTATAAATCATAATGAAGGAATTACCATTGCCTTAACTAACATTGGTAGTATTTATAAAGATAAACAAAATTTAGATAAAGCATTACTTGTATTTATGGAATCACTTGAACTTGCTAAAAACTCAAGGAATAAATTGGCCGTTGGAAATGCACTTGCTCATATTGGGTCGGTTTATTATGTAAAAAAAGATTATACAGCTGCCGAAAAATATTATACCGAAAGTTTGGGCTTATACAATGAACAAAACAATCCATCTAAAGTTGCTAATGCTTTGTATAACTTAAGTTTAGTATACTTTGAGCAAAAAAAATACAAAAAAGCGTTAACATGTGGCAAACAAAGTTTACAAATTAGCAAAACTATTTCTAATGCTGAACGAATGAAAGATGCAGCTGAACTATTATATACGATCTATTCACAACTAGGTAATTATCAACTTGCTTTAGAAAATAAAGAGTTATACGTATTACTTAAAGATAGTTTATTGAACAGAGAAACTCAAAAAGCAACTATCAAATCACAACTAAAATACGACTACGAAAAAAAAGCGGCCGCAGATAACGTTAAAGTGCTAGAGGAAAAAAAGATCAGTGAGCTTAAACTAAAACAAGAACAAAATCAGAAGCATTATATATATGTTGGTTTAGCTTTAATTACCTTATTTGGATTATTTATGTATACCCGCTTTAGAACTACCAAAAAACAAAAAGCAATAATCGAGCAACAGAAGGTTGTTGCGGAGAAGCAAATGGAAATAGTCGATCTAAAACAAAAAGAAATATTAGAAAGCATACATTACGCGAAACGAATTCAAAAAGCATTGTTACCAAGCGAAAAATATATAAAAAAGAAAATACAATAAAAATATTTATAAAATATTTATACATCATCATTTTTTTTGCAAACACATATTGTTTCGCTCAAAAACCAATTGTTGATTCGTTAATCGAATTACTTTCTAAAGCCAAACATGATACTACAAAAGTGTCACTACTTTCAAAACTTTGCGATACTGCAGATGAAGGAGATTGGCAAAAGTATAATGAGCAATTATATAAAATATGTTCATTGAAATTAAACATCAAACACTTAACACCAAGAGAAAAATATATTTATAAAAATTCATACGCGTCAGCGCTAAACAACATTGGATTTTTGAAAGAAGAAAAACACTACTACGATTCAGCTTTATTTTATTATAACAAAAGTGTAGAAATCTCAAAAGAATTGAAAAATAAATCAGGCGAGGCAGAAACATATCTTAATATTGGTAATTTATACATAAACATTGATAAATTAGAAGAAGCTCTCGAGGCAAATAAAATAGCTTTAAAACTCAGTAAAGAAATTAACGACATCGTCATTCAATCAACAGTATTAAATAACCTAGGAAACATATACCAAAGGAAAGGTGATGTAAAGAATGCCATTAATGCTTTTTCTGAGAGCATTAAAATAAGAGAGTCAAATGGATTGAATGACGGAATTTCAACAATGATTGGCAATCTCGCAAATATTTATGGAAGTGAAGGGGACTTGGACATATCATTAAAATACCATATCAAAAGCTTAAATATTTGCAGACATAGGGATGATAAAAGGGGAATAGTTACTTCTCTGAACAATATTGGTATGTTACATTTACTACAACATGATACATTAAAAGGTTTGAGATTATTTTTTGAGGCTCTGAATATTAGTACGTCAGCAAATAACAAGAAAGGTGAAGCGCTGGCAAAAAGTAACTTATCTACTTATTATAAACAGAAAGGGAAAATTGATAGTGCTTTATATTATATTGAAAGTTCATTGGCAATAAGAGAGAAAATACATGATAATTCTGGAGTTGCAAAAGCACTCTATAAAATAGGAGATTTATATCTTTCGCTTAATAAAATTAGAATGGCTGAGAGCTACCTCACCAAAAGTTATTCTATCGCCAATAAAATTCAGAACATTGACTGTCTCCAGTCTTCTTCTAATGGGCTCTATAGACTTTATAAAACGAAACAAGATCCGGCAAAAGCCCTACAATTTTATGAGCTGTATATTAAACTTAGAGATAGTGTTTTATCCTCTGAAAACCGAAGTACCTCTATTAAATCTCAATTAAAATATGAATACGAAAAAAAAGTAGCGGCAGACAGTATAAAAGTTGCTGAAGAGAAAAAAATAAGTGACTTAAAGCTCACTCAAGAAAAGACTCAAAAAAATTATTTATATGTTAGTTTAGTAATTATTACAGTGTTTGGATTATTTATGTTTAATAGATTTAGAGTTACTAAAAAACAAAAAAATATAATTGAATTTCAAAAAATAGAGGCTGAACAACAAAAAGCACTGGTTGATGAAAAACAAAAAGAAATACTCGATAGTATACGTTATGCCAAGAGAATTCAGGATAGTTTAATGGTTAAAGAAAAATACATTAAAGAAAAAATAAATAAACATATTTAATATGTAAATTTAAGAAATGAAAAGCTTTAGTCGCTTAATCCTACTCTGTCTTTTAACTCAAATTAGTTGGTCTCAAACTAAACGATTAGATTCTTTGAATAAAGTTTTTATCACTGCTGCCAACGACACAACCAAATGCAGAGCTTTACTTTTAATACTGGAACAGGAAATATCAACAGCTGACACCAATGCATTCAATAGAACTCAGCAGTTAATTAAATTCTGTGAAAATAAGTTAAACTCAAATGATACAGTAAATTCCTATTTCTACCAACTTTTTTTATTGAATGCACTTAACTCTGCGGGTTACCTTATGCAGCGTGGATCAGCTCCTGAAAAAGGACTCGAGTACTACCAAAGATGCGTAAATATTGCTATAAAGCTAAAAGACACCAAATATTTACCAACCATTTATAACAACATGGCTTTTGTTTATGACAATCAATCAAACAATCAATTAGCATTAACTTACTACTTTAAAAGTTTGGCGTTACATGAAAAAAACAATAATCAAGTTGGGATTGCATACAATCTAATTAACATTGGTGGTATCTATAAGAAAAACGAAGATATTAAAAGCGCGCTGATTTATTATGAAAAGAGCTTAATAATCATGCGAAAGTTAAAAAATATTGTTGGCACAATAAATGCCCTCAATAATATTGGCGCACTTTACCTGAAAACAAATACATCTGAAGCTTTAAAACACTTTAAGGAAGCCTTATTCATCTCTAAAAAAAGTAATTCGAAAGATGGAAATGGATTACCAATTACATATTACTGGTTAGGACAAACTTATTTGAAAGAAAATAATTTGGATTTAGCCCTCTCCTATTTCGAAAGTGCCAACGAAGAGTTCATAAAAATTAAAGATTTAAGAGGAATAGCAGAGTCGCACTGTTATATCGGAGAAGTCTATTGGCGAAAAAAATCTATAAAAGAAGCGTTATTTCATGCCAAAAAAGCAATAAAATTGGCTGAAGAAATTGGTATTCCAACAACAATTTATAAACCAGCATTGCTCCTTTACAAAATTTATAAAGAAAACAACAATGCAAAAGAAGCACTTGCTCATTACGAATTATACTTAAAACTCAGAGATAGCATTAGTAATCAAGAAAGCCGAAATGCAACTTTAAAATCACAACTAAAACATGAATATGGATTAAAGGCCGCAGCTGATAGTATTAAAATGTTAGAAGACAAGAAGCTTAATCAGTTAAAGTTGATACAAGAACAAACACAAAAAAAATATCTTTATGTCGGCATAGGATTAATTGCTGTTTTTGGCTTATTTATGTTTAACCGTTACAAGGTTACCCAAAATCAAAAGCAAATAATTGAAGACCAAAAAATTGTAGTAGAAAAACAAAAAGAACTGGTGGACGAAAAACAAAAGGAGATTTTAGACAGTATAAAATACGCCAGGCGCATACAGCAGGCACTTTTGCCATCTAATAAGTACATTAAAAATAAGTTACAGTAATTGTTTATCTTTGCGCAGATGAATAAACCTACCGTTATAATAGGCGCCTCTCCAAAATCTGATAGATATAGTTATTTGGCTACCAAAAAACTAAAAGAACACGGTCACACTGTTTATCCGATTGGCATAACCGAAGGAGACATAGAAGGTACAACCATCTTAACCCATCGCGCAATTTTGAATAACGTTCACACCATTACATTATACATTAATCCGTCACATCAGGAGAATTGGCTACCCTATCTTCTCACTTTAAAACCTCAACGAATTATTTTTAATCCGGGGACCGAAAACCCTATACTTTATCCCATTCTTGAAGAAAATGGGATTGAATATACAGAGGCCTGCACATTAGTATTACTAAGCTTAAATCAATATTAACATGCTATCACTTGACCCAAAAGAATTAACCGTACAAGTAGTACAAAAATATTTACAAAACGCCATAGCACCCCGCCCAATTTGTTTTGCAAGCACTATAAGCAAATCAGGTGAAGTTAATTTAGCGCCATTTAGTTTTTTTAATATTTTTTCAAGCAACCCGCCAATTGCTGTTTTTTCGCCGGCATACAGCGGAAGAACCGGTGCGCCAAAAGACACGTTGTTAAATGTGTTAGAGGTGCCGGAATGTGTGATTAACGTAGTTAATTATAACATGGTTTATCAAATGAGTTTAGCAAGCAGTCCTTTTGCCAAAGGGATTAATGAGTTTGAAAAAGCCGGCTTTACGCAAGTACCTTCTGATTTGATACAGCCTCCAAGAGTAAAAGAAAGCCCTGTACAATTTGAATGTAAAGTGATTGAAGTAAAAGAATTGGGTAAACAAGGCGGAGCGGGCAACTTAATCATTTGCGAAATCATTAAAATTCATATAGATGAATCTGTATTAAAAGCAGATAAGCAGATTGACACACATAAAATTGATTTAGTAGCGCGTATGGGTGATAATTGGTATTGCCGTGCTTCAGGCGCTGCATTATTTGAAGTTGAAAAGCCAATCACTTCAATAGGAATTGGATACGATGCTATTCCGGTAAATATAAAAAACAGCTCTATTTTAACCGGTAATAATTTAGGTTTATTGGGTAGTGTAGAGCAATTACCTACACCGGAGGAAATTGCAGCATTTAAAAAATCGATACCAAAGTTTAATTCAGACAAAGAGCAGCATTTATTTGCGCAAAGCTTCCTTGAACTAAATAAAGTAAAAGAGGCCTGGATGGTACTTTTAGACTAAAATCAATTAACCCAAATTATGCATTAGAAGGCGAAGCATGAGCCGAACTAATTGTATTATTTGGGTTTATCCCGATTTAGAAAATCACCCTTTGGGTTT
>B570J29032_109958600_pt1 | contig 13779 bp, 12 predicted proteins | sample LakMenEpi16Nov12_FD_29032 | JGI IMG/M metagenome (IMG submission 29032)
GAATCTAGATATTTTTGATCGCCAAATTTATTTCCTTCAACTCTATTATAGCACCATTTTAAGCATTTTTTTTTCCACCAATTTAAAACATAAAGTCCTTCTCTATTATTTTTAAATGTCAAATATTGAACACAGTATTTACCACTTGTCATAGTCTGATCATACATGGGATGGTAGTTGTGACTTGTGATAAAAACTGAATAATTGTTTTGATTTTTATAAATTATTTTTGGGTCTGAAAAAAAATAAATATCAGCGTCAAGATAAGTGCACGATTTTAATTTATATTTTTGAATAAAAAAAAAAATTACGAAAGGAGTGCATGTCCACAAATATTCAACGACTGTTCTTTTCGTTTTTACTTTTTTAAGCTGTTTACTTTCAAAGTCCTGATAATAAACACATGTAGTAAATTTAAAATTTCTTTTTTTTAAAAAATCATAAGTAAATTTATCAAATGCAATTATATATAAATGAAATTTACTTTTGTGATTTTTCAATAAAGAAGCATAAAGAGCTAAACCTCTGGAAAGATAATTCTTATCAAAATAGGTGCAATAGTTCATTTTTCAACGACCACTCCTGATCCAAAATACATTTCGTTTATTTTTGGTAGAAAAAAATTAACAACCAATGAAAGAAAATTTATCGGTCCTGCCAATCCAAAATACACTAAGTATCTTAAAAACTTTGTTTTTTTTTTCAGAAAAACTTTGTAGATATAAAAATTTAGAGTTTGAAAAAAAACATGGAAGTTATTTAATAATTTTTGAGATTTTAAAATTTTAAAATTATTTTTTTTCATAAAATTTATTAGTCCGTTTAGAGTAAATCTCCTAAAATCGTAGGGCATTTCATGTTCCACACACATAAATGGTGTGGTTACAATCATTCTACCCCCTGGTTTCAAAACTCTATATAGCTCAATTATTACATCGTCTAATTGCTCAACATGCTCAAAGACTTCTGTGCATAATACTGAATCAAAAGTATTATCTGCGAAAGGAAGGGCAATACCATTATAATAAATATCTGATTTTAAATTTTCTTTATTGCCCGATACCTCTACTCCAACATAATTATTTAAATTTTTAAAAAGTTTTTCGTACGGTTTAGAACCGCAACCAAAATCCAATAATTTTCCACTTAAAAAATTTGCGTTCAACTCTAAAAAGGAATAAATTTCCCTCCTTACAAAAAAAAAAGGATGATAAAAAATACTTAAAAAGCGTGGTTGAAATTTTTCTTTTTCAATAAAATTTTTCATTTAACAAAATTTTTTATCTTATTAATAACGTTATCCAAGTATCTTTTGTATTTAATTTTTCGAAAAAATGACTGAACTACAAGTCTGTCTGATAATGACTCTAAATTGTGATTTTTTTCTAATTTCTTATAATCAAAATTGACTAAAGTGTCATAAACAGTCGTGTAGCTACAATGTTCACCAGAATCATCTATTCCAATATTTTTAACAAAAGACTTGCTTGGAAAAAGAGTATTCATATTTTTTAAAAATGTTGAAGCGTACCAGCGAACAGCCCACGAATCATTTAATCCATTAATATTATCTGTAAGCATTTTGTAATAAGATATTCCAGATTCAAAATTGAATTCATTAGCAAGTTGCTTTTCATCAATTTTCTTTTTTAATTGTAAACTATCATTTTCAAATATATTCCAAGCTCTTTTCCAAGTACCCCACCCCCAAGACTCGACAAGATTTAAAAAAAAATAATCATTTGAGAACTTTTTTGGATCTATTGGATACATATAGCCACTTATACTAGCTACATTATCAACACTCTTATACATATTGAGTGCATCGTTCATATAATTTAAAAAAAAAGGACTAACCTCCAAATCATCTTCCAAAATAATCAATTGATCGTAAGTTTTAAAAGCATCGGTAATGCCGCCAATTACGTTTCTAGATAATCCCAAATTAACATCTCTTTCGATAATTTCTGACTTATGGATCTGAAGGTTTTTTTTTAAAAATATTCTAATATTTTCAATCTTTTTTTTATCAATCTCATTTTTTGGCCCATCTGAAAAGACAAATACTTTGCTATCAGCAAAGAGATTATTTTTTTTTAAAGATCGAATAAGAGTATCAAGATGATCTATTCTGTTGTAAGTAAAAATAATTATTGGAGAAATGTACATACAACTAATTGTATAACAAATAATTAAATAAGTGCAGAATACAAATATTAAAATATTACTTTTAGGTAGCTTTTTTTTACTAAGTCTTGCTCCAATTGGAATTGAAACTGCTATTTTTTGGAATAATCTTGAAAGTTTAAAAGATTTTTTTAATTTTTTTCGACTAGTTATTCCTGTTGTTATTTTTATAATACTTTCATTATTTTTTATTAAGCAATTACAAATAAAAATATTATTAAATAATTTTTTTATATTCTTTTATTTTGTTATAATTTTTATAACTACACTAATTAATTTAGAAAATTCTAAGGAGATCGATAAGCTTCTTCTGCCTCTATACTGTATAAATTATATTTTTTTAGCTTTATTAGTTTTAAATATAAATGACATTAAAAAAGAATTTAATAAATTTATTTTTTTACAGTTTTTAATAATAACGATACTAACTACATTTACTTTATTCAACTTTTTTTATTCGTTTGCAAATCTCAATCTTTCTGACTTGTATAACTTAAAAATTGAAAATAATTTTTATAATCAAAATTCAAATGGACTCTCTAGAATATTATTAATTATCAGTTTATATATTTTGTTAGTAAATAAAAAAAATCAATATCTTTATTTAAGTTGCATATTAGTTAATACCTTAATAATTTTATTACAGTCTAAGCTTGTACTATTTTTTTTATTACTATTTTTTTTAGGGAAAATGTTTTTTGAAAAAAGTTTGATAAAAGAAAAAATTAAAGAAATATTTTTTATATTATTTATTCCAGTACTGATAACTTTTTTTATAAGTTCAATTAATACAACTCAAGCAGATTCGGGATTGAGAATTGCGCAGGAAATAAAAAAAGATATAAAAACTATAAATCAACCATTTGATTCAAATATTTTTACAGGTTTTAAAGTGCGAATAGAAACTTGGAAAGAAATTACAAATAATTCTTCAAAACCAGGTATTGGCTATGGCTCACAAGCTGATAGATATCTTGCAAAAAATTTACCAAGTCATACCCAGCTCGCAGCAAATTCTTTTATTTATGCTTATGCTTGTGCTGGACTACTAGGAGTTGCTGCTATAATAATAATTTATTTTAATATAATAAAACTTATTATCAAAAGAATTTTAGCAACTAATTTAAAAAACAAAATTAATAATGTGCAAATATTTTATATTGTAGTTTTATCTTTCTTAATTATTAGATCAATTGTTGAAAATAGTTTTGCTGTATGGGGTATTGATTTCATTCTGATGATTAATTGTTATTTAGGACTTAAAAGTTCCTCTATTAAACTAAATAATAAAAAATATTTATTTAAATAATTTTTTTGAAAATTTTTTGTGAAAAAAAATTCCATTTTGCAGTAATTTGCAATACAATAAGTAATCTCTTGATTTCAAGAATTTATAAATATGATTTTTATTTAATTTCTCAACATCTACATTTATAAATTCACAGATTATAACTTTGGGTACAAATTTTTTCCAATTATTGCTTTTTAAAACATCTAACTCTTTGCCTTCAACATCGATTTTAAGAAGATCAATAGACGAATTTTTTTTGCAAAACTTTGAAAGGACCTGATTCAATGTTTGAGTTGGGACATTAATTTTTTTAATACATTTATAGCCCTGTTTTTCTCTCATTTTAACTATCTTTATGTCTGTAGTGTTGAGAGCTGGCTCTTTAAACTTATAATAATTACATGTGTTTTTTAGATTGGAAATTGCTACATTTAGATTCACATCTTTTGGTCTCATTTTTTTAAAAACTTTTATTGCTTCTGGATTGGGTTCAATATTTATTCCTGCCCATCCCTTTTGATGTAAATTATAAGTGTTGGAAAATCTTACTGGATGGTGAGCACCAACATCAACATACAGACCCTTAAATTGTTTGGAAAATATTCTCTCCAGAATTATATTTTCACCCTCTTGAGGAGCTACAAAATTAAATGTTTTATAAAAAATAATATAAAAAAATCTTTTAACAAAAAAAAACATCATAAAAATCTAAAAAATTGATTAATAGTTATTATCATATAATAATTTTGATTATAAAGAGTTTGTAAAAAAATTTAAATTTTTATTTCTTGATCACTTGCAATGCAGTAAATATTACATCTATCATTCACAAGGGAATGGTGAGATTTTGTAAATTTAAAATATTTTGATACAACATTTTCTAAATGCTTCTTGCTTGAAAAAAACATCTCATGATGATCAGGTAAATATTTTTGATTATTTTCATCTTCGACAATAGTGTAAGTTGATAAAAAACTTTTTTCTTTCATAACTTCTTTGAATGATGTGAAAATAAAGTCTAATTGATCTTCTTTAAAATGCTCTATTGCTGCATTGAATAAAACAACATCAAATTTTATATCTAATTTATTATATCGTAAAAAGTCTAAAATTTTATTTTTTTCTACGTCAAATTGAAAAAAATGATGTTTTGTATTCATATATTTATTGTGCTTAATCCTTTTTTTTCCCCTTGCTAATGCTGCTGGGTCCAAGTCAAGAGAAACTATGGTGTCTGATAAATCATAAAAAAATTTTTGTGAGATATAACTATCTCCACTACACAAATCTAAAATATTTATTTTTTTTTCTAGTTTTAAATTTTTAAATTCCTCTTCTTTAATTAAAAAATTTGACGCATATAATCTTGGAATAACTGCTCTTTCAAAATGCAAAAACGATCCATTCTCATTAAATTGGTAATAAGTATCTTGATCATGATCCATCCATTCTGTTCTGGGGATCTTTCCCCAATCCATTTTCATAAGTAGGTAGAAAAAAAATGAGGTAATTTTTATAAAAAAAAAACCAAAAAAAGAAATAATTGGAAAAAAAATAGGATGTAACATTGTTATTATTTTTCTAATTCCTGGAATAGATTTAATTATCTTACTCATGTGATTTGTTTTTGTCTTGATTGAGACTTTTGTTGTTAAGGTTATAAATCTTTTTTGCTAGACTTAATATATCTTCATCGTGACTGATGATGATTATTGTTTTGTTTTTAGATAACAAATTATTTATAATTTGTTTTTGTGTATTTTTATCTAAAGCACTTGTTGGCTCATCTAAAATAAACAATTCCGAATCATAATAATATGCCCTTGCTATTGCTATTCTTTGTTTTTGACCGCCTGAAAAATTGAGGCCTGATTCATACAAATCCGCATCAACTCCCATATGTTTGTTTTTAACAAACTCGTATATTTCCGCTTCTTTTAAAGACTTAATTACTTTAGATAAGTCTACTTTTGAATCTTCAACTCCAAATGCTACATTCTTTTTTATGGAATCCTCTAACAAAACTGCGTCCTGAGAAACGTAAGCAGTATTTAAAATGTATTTAACAGTAGTTAAATCGTTACCATCAATAATAATTTTTCCTGAATCTGGTTTTAGAAAACCTGAGATCAAATTAATAAATGTAGTTTTTCCACTGCCAGTTACTCCGGAGATGCCAATAATATCACCTTTGTTAATTTCAATATTAATATTTTCTAAAATGCTAATATTATTTTCAAAACTAAAACATAAATTCTGTATAATAATTTTATCTTTAAAATTAATATTTACCGCATAATTATTTGAATTTACTGTCTGCAATTCAAACTGGGATAGTTCATTTTTTATAAGATTAATGACAGGGAAATGATAGCTTAAAGTAGAATAGCTTGTTAAAAAATTTGCTACAGAAGGTATTACTCTAAAAGCTCCAATGCACAAAATTCCTATCTGAAAAATTGAGTCTGAAAAATTTGTGTTAATGTTTATTGAAATAATAAGAAAAGTGAATATTAAAATTACAGCAAAAAATTCTATGATAGGTTTAAAACTTTGCATTAAAGAATAATATTTTTTTTCAGATTTTTTTAAGTAAATTAATTCATTTCTATAAATATTAAAAAAATAATTAATACTATTAAATATCTTTATTTCTTTTATGGCTTTAAATAGATCTTGTATTATTTTTAATTTTTTTTTGGCTGACTCAAATCTTACTTCTCCATATTTTTTTAATTTTTTTTTTGAAGAAAAATAAAAAAGTATATAAAATAAAAAAAAAATAGAAATACTTACTAAAAATGCAATTGGTTGTATTAAAAATACTAAAAAAGAAATAACAATTATTAATAAAGCAGAATTGAATATATTTAAAAACGCATCTGTAACTACAGAACTAAACACTTCTAGCTCCGTGTCCAAAGTTCTGATCATGTTAGCGGAACCTTTTTGAAATATTTTCTCATAATTATAATTTAAATATTGTAGAGTTAGCCTTGAAGAAAGCTCTTCTTTTAAATTAGTAATATACGACCATTTATAATCATTATAAAAAATTAATAAAAACGTTTTTATAAGAAAAAGTGATATAAATAATAACAAATAAATTAAAATTAAACTTTTTTTATCTAAATCTATTTTTAAATAAAAAGAAAAAAATTCTAAAAAATAAATATCTAAAAAAGATTTAGACACTAAAGATTGAAGGATAGGTATTAATGATCCTATTGAAATAAATTCAAATATTGAATTAAGAAAAAGTAAAAAAATTAAGAATGAAAAATTTTTTTTTTTTTTATTTGGTAATGCAATAAAATAATTTTTAATATAATTTTTCATTTAAAATAGATAAAACAATAATTAAAATTAATTGATCTATCACTTTATATTTTTTAATCAAAATTTTCTAAAATATGAGGAAATCTATTTTTAAAATCTAAGAATTCATTTGAAATACTATGGGGAAATTTTAATTTATCTGTTATAGCACCAAATATAGATGATGAGTACTGAAATTGTAAAATTAATCTCTTACCTTCCTTTACTCTCATTCCTTTATGCAGGCCCCTTGTGTCTTCAAACAATATGCTTTTTTTCTTTGCTGTCATTACTTTAATTGAGTCTTTACTAAAAAAATTGTTTACATAATCATCTTCTATCCTTTTGTACATTTTTAATCTTATCGATAAAGGTATTCCCCCATTTTTATGGGACTTTTCTATAAAACAATGAGGTCCATTATTTTCGTTGCAGTCAGTCAAATAAAGAAACACTTTAATCCATTTTGGTCTTTCAAAATCAAAATGCCACAATTGTGCTGCATTACTATCAGGTTTCTCAGTTGGAAAACTCCACCAAGCACTAACGTTATCAATTAGGGGTGCAGAACCTAGGTATTCTTGAGATATTTTGAGAATATTATCATTTATCAATAATTTTTGTATTTCATGATTATTAAGAAGATCATTGCTTTGGTAAGTGAATTTTGCACCTTTAATATCATTAAGATTTAACAACTGCAAAGACGGTTCATCATTAATTAAATGGTCAGAAATAAAATGACCTTTAAGAGTTGATATATAATTATAAATTTTTTTAAAATCACTGTCGGTTACGAAATTTTCCTGTTGATAGTAACCTTTCTCCTTTAGATCGGAACTAATTCTTTGAAAATCTGAAAGACATTTATTTTCATTATATTTAAAACCTATTTTTTTTTGTGATAATACGATTCTCACTAAAGAATTTATCCAACCACCTGTTATACAAAATAAATAAATAAAAAAAAGATAAGTTTTTTCAGAATTTTTGATATTAAAAAATTTATAAACAAAAACGCTATATACAAAGATTACTAGCTTAAAAGGAAAGAGAATAAAAAAAATAAGAAGTTTATAAAAATAAGATGTATTTTTTTTAAAATTGTTTAAAGATAAATTCATAGTAAAAGTTTTTTTATATTATGTAATAAATTCTATTTTCAATTAATATATCATAAAAATTCAATGCATAAAATCTTAAAAATTTTTAAACTTACTCGGGTAAGATTTATCGAAAAAAGAAAGTTTTAATATTTTTTTAATTCCCATTTTCAAGAAAAAATCTTCGTCTTTAGTTAAAATTTTTTTGACTGGCAGATTATTTTTAATAAATGCTATTTGATTTGAATTAAAAAAAAATTTTAGATCTTTGCACATACTATAATTGCAAGAAATTTTATATTTAATTATATGACAGTTTTTTAAAAAATTTTTAAAAAATTTCCAGAAAATTTTAAAAAAAAAACCTGTTTCTGGAAAATAAAATAAATTTGATAAATTTAGAGTTGAATAATATTGTTTTAAAGCCAACCAACGAAATGTTCTTTTTGCCAAATTTAAATCTAACTTTTTATTTAGAGAATAATCAATAGCATTTAAATATTTTTTTTTGTTTAGAGCAACAATCGTTATATCTTTGGGAAAGGACAAAAAATTTTCAGACATAGAAACACAAGGAATGCCTATTAAGGCTGTTTCTATTGTTGATGTGCTACCCATTGTCAAAACAGTGTCGCAATAGGGTATTATGTTATAGATTGATATGTTGTCTGAAGGCAAATTAATTATAATATTTTCATTATTTTTAACTTTTAAAAATAAATGGGATAGTTTATTTGCAGTTTCTGATAAAATATTCTCTCTTTTATTTGGAAATTCTCTAGGATGAGGTCTGATAATCAAAGCAATATCTTTTCTAGAGGAAAAATTTTCAATTAAAAAATTTATCCATTCAAATACATCCTTGAAAACTTTTTGGGTGGAGGTTCTGGTACCGATCATATTTGCCGAAATTCTTTCATCTGCACTTGATAATATGACTAGAATGATTTTTTTGTGCTTGTCTATCTTGTAATAATTTCTGACATTAATATTCTTATTAATTGGAGATGAATAAACAAAAGTATTTTGAGCTTTAAGAAGACTTTGAAAATGTTTAATTACGTTTTGAATTGTATCTTTGTTTAATTTTATCTTTTTATAAATTTTCCACATCTTTTCTTTTAGATAAAAATCATGATAATTGTGTTCTTTTAAAGTGATCGTTAATCTTTGTAGCCTATTATGAATATTACTTCCTGCATGAATAGAAAATACTTTTATTCCTAATTTTTCTGCAAAAAATTTTATTGTTCTATTTTTTGCATAATTGGAATTGTACAAAAAAACTCCATAATAATTTTTTTGTTCGAAAATTTTTTTAAAGGCAAATAAAGAGATTAAACATCCCCTTAAATCTAATAGATATTTTTTTTTTTCATTAGAAGTAAATTTTAAATTTGACTTTTTGTATGATAAAACTGTTTCATATAAAGCAAACTTTCCTAATTCAATTCCCTCATAAGAATACTTGCTTATTTTATGCACATTTTTTTTTTTTAAAAATTCTAAAATGTTGCCTATTTTTTTTAAATCTTCAGATGATACAAAATCCTCTAAAGTCGAATAATGATACTTAAAATTATTAGTAATTTTTTTTTGATCACGAATACAATTTTCACAAATTTTTTTCTTATCAATATTAGTTAAATTATTCTTATTTTCATACATCCACATTGTGGTGCACTGTTTGGATAATATATCTTTGCAGCCTACATAATCTATGTTCATACCTAGTTTTTTTAAATGATCTGCTAAAATCGACTCTGGGAATGAATGTTGCCAAATACTTCCGTGAGGGGAAAAAAAAACTACATTCTTATTGTTCATTTCTATATTGCTGTCCATCCGCCATCTACGGTCAATACTGATCCTGTGACGTAAGACGACGCATCAGATGCTAGAAATAATATCGAAGGCGCAATCTCATCAGGATTGGCTAGTCTTTTAAGAGGTGTACGTTGTGAATAATTCTTTATAAATATCTTAGATTGTTTATTTTTTGAGCCTGCAACATGTCCTCTTATCCCGCCTATAACAACAGTGTTAACTCTAATATTATATTTTCCATAATAAGAAGCCATAAGTCTTGAATAGTTAATAATGCCTCCTTTTATAAGGCTATAAACTAAATTCTCTCTCATATTTGTATTTTTATATATTTCTGGATCCTGGCCAACAACACCATAAATTGAACTTAGGTGCACAATAGAACATTTTTTTTTCTTTTTTTTTATTTTTTCGGCGACAATTCTAGAAATCCAGGCTTGTGATATTAAATTTGAATCTATGTTCTCTTTTACAGAACTAAGTTTTGCTGATGAAAAATTTATCTTTGACCAGTCTTGAGATCGTGGATAAGAGCAATTAATTAGTGCATCCGGGAGGCCAAATTTTTTTACTAATTTAGAGATTTTTTCATCTAAAACATCAATTTCCGTGCAATCAAAATAAGAATAGAAACAATTTTTTTTTAAAAACAATTTTTTTTTTGCATTGTCTAAAATAACTATTTTGGCTCCATGACTCAGGAATAATTTGACCACTTCTTTGCCAATTAATCCGTAGCCACCTATTAAAAAAATATTTTTTTTATTTAATAAAAATTTTTTAGAAATCATCTTGAAGATTAATTATTACTATATTTATTAAATTTGAACAAAAATTTAGCTAACTCATAATCTAATTTATTATCAATATCTATTGATCGTTCATTTGGAATTATAACTAATCTTGTCTTATTTGAAAACAAATTAGAATTTTTTTTTATATAACTTGGTCTAAAAACATAACAAACAGTCGTTAAATCATAGCATTGAGGAGCATCCTGTCTACGAACTATATTTTTTTTACCTTTGCAAACTAAAGAAATTTTTTTATTGTTTATTTTCACCATATTAAAATATGGATTTCTATGAGAAATACTTCCTGTTAATACTACGTCAGCTTTGTTCTTAATGGCTACTCTTAAACATTCATTAATATCTTTAATTTTTCTTAAAGGTGCTGTTGGGGGTATTGAAACAATATAATCAATTTTTTTTATTTTTGTTTCAATATAATTTATAAAATGGCGCCATACCAATATCTCGGAAGTTTTGTCACTAGAGAGTTTTTTTGGTCTTAAAAAAGGAACTAAACCACCATATTTTTTAGCTTCGTCTGCTATTTCTATCGAATCTGTTGAAATATAGATTTTATTTATTGATGAACATTTTTTTGCTTGAAGAACTGATCTTCCAACTAAACTAATATTATTAATTTTTAATAAATTTTTTTTCTTAATACCCTTAGAACCTCCTCTCGCACAAACTAAGCCTATTATATTCATAAATAATATTATTTTTTCTTAATTTGATTAACCGTCTCTAAAATTTTTAGGCCATCCTTGTAGCTGCATAAGTTTTCTCCGCCGTTTAAAAAATTTTTTATTTGTTTTAAGTAGCAAGATTCGTAATCTGAATTATTAAATTTAAGAATATTTTTTTTATTATTTTCATAAAAAACTACCTCTTTTTTTAAAAGATCTGCTCTCAAAAATAAATCTTTTCCGTTCAAAGAAATAGTTCTGCAAGGAATTCTAGTAAAATAATCTAAGTTAATGTTAATATGTTTGCACTTTTTAGTGCTACCGAAAAAATTACAATAATCCTCAGAATCCAATCTTAAATTAGAAACTTTGTCTATCAAAGAAAATCTTTTTTTTAATTTTCCAAAAAGCCACGTTGAATAATCAAATTCATGGCTCAAATCCAAAACAACCCCTCCTCCTTGATTTTTTTTTGAACTGTATGATTTGTAGTATTTTATATTTTTCCTCCAATCAGGAAGATAAGACCCACAAATAATATTTGCTGTCCATATTCTCTTATTTTTGATTTTCTTTTTTATAAATTGAATAATGGGATCAAATCTTAAATTGTATCCAACAAAAATTTTATTATTTTTAAATTTATAATTATAAATCTTATCAAATAATGGCTTTTCAACTAAAATATTAATATTTTTAAAATTTTTTTCAAAATACATTAAATCTTGGAAATGATTTTTGGTGTTGCTACATATTAAAACATAATTAGGCTTAATCAGCAAAATATCTTTGAGTGTCTTAATATGATTTCTGACTTTAATTTTTCTTTTAGAATAAATAAAAATCTCTTTATTAGGATATAATTTTTTTAAAAATTTATTATGCTTAATTCCTATAGATCCATAACCAAAAATTAAAATTTTCTGATTTTGCATCTATAAATTTTCGACAGCTTTTTGATACTCATTCCATTGACCCATATCAATCCATTGATTTTCAAGTATTGGGTAAACGCCTATTTTTTTATTTAATTTTAAACAAGTTTTTATAAAATCTGTGAATTCAACTTTTTGATTTTTTGGTATTAAAGAAATAACTTCTTTTTTTATTAAGTATAATCCTGAATTAACTAAAAGATCGAAACTTGGCTTCTCATCGATCTGAGATAAATTTCCTAGACTATTTAAATGGCATACGCCATAGGGAATTATTATATTCTTATGACTCCCGGCAATAGTTATGTCATTTTTATTTGAAGTGTGAAATTTAACAAAATCTGCATAATCTACTTTGAACACTACATCACAATTAGAAACTAAAACATTTTTTTCCTTAAATCTTAGTAATCTAATTCCGCCAATAGTACCTAGTGGGATTTTTTCTGTAAAAAAATTAAAATTTTTATCATATTTATTACCAATTAAATAGGCTTTTACAATTTGAGAAAAATAATTAATTACAAAATTAAATTTATAAAAACCTCCATTTTTAAAATTTTCTAATATGTAATCTATAACCGGTTTTCCTTTAATAGGAATTAAAGGTTTAGGAAGAACGCTAGTAACAGGCAATAATCTTTTTCCTAATCCTCCCGCCATTATGATTACGGGTATTTGAATCTTTTTAATTTTTCTTTCGGTGTTAAATATTTCTTTCCAAGTTAAGATTTTATATAAATTTTTCTGATTATCAATTACTGGTATTAAATCTAAATTATTTTTTAAAAAAATTTTCTGTACCTCTGTACTTGTATAAGAGTTCTTTTTCAGAAAAATAGAATTCCTATTATAAAATTTAATAATTTTTTTATTTAAATTATTTTTATTCAACACTGCTTTTCTTATATCACCGTCAGAAAGAGTGCCTAAAAAAGTATTTTTTTTAACCACTACAACAGTCTTGCAACCATTCTTGGTGATTAATTTTAAGGCATCTTTTAGCGAATCCTCTTGAGAAATTAAAAAATTTTTAAACATTTAATTTTCTAAAATATCATTAAAAATTGCTAGTGGTATATTATTCTTTATTGCTTCATTTCTAGCTTTATTAAGACCTGTACCTAAAAAATTAAAAAGGTTTGCAGTTATAACTCCTGATATACTCTTAAATTTTAAAACATTTGTAATGTGGTCTGGTTTGCCCGCTCCACCCATAGCTAAAAATGGTTTTTTAAGGTAAGGGGCAAACTCTTTTATAAAATTTTCATCAAAACCAGCGGCATTACCATCTTTATCTATAGAATTAAAGATTACTTCGCCGACTCTGCTATTATTAATCTCATTAAAAAATTTCTTATCAATTTTTTTAGCTAATTCTCTTCCACTATTTTTATAAGAATAAAAAAAATTTTTCTCATTTTTGTAGTCTACCATTAAAGAAATTGCTTGATCACCAAAATCATAAGAAATTTTATCAACTAATTTTTTGTTATCAAAAAATATTGTATTTATGAGTATTTTGTCCGCGCCATTATCAAAACATTTTTTTACATGTTCAAAAGTTCTTATTCCACCTCCTAAGGTAAGTGGAACAAAAAAATTTTTCTTTAGAATTTTTACATTATTAAAATATTC
>B570J29032_109958598_pt1 | contig 13775 bp, 13 predicted proteins | sample LakMenEpi16Nov12_FD_29032 | JGI IMG/M metagenome (IMG submission 29032)
TTTCTAAAGAATTTGCACTGAATAATTCTGTAATTGTATTGAACGGATTTACAAACGATGCATTACACTCAAGAATTTACTCAAATCATAAAAAAGGCAGTTACGGAAGTGGGCAATATTATTATACCGACTACTCAACTTATGGGAATAAGAGCTATGGTTATTATACTGAAAGTGTAAATAGAAATATATTTACCAAGGCGCTTGTTAAAGTCCGAAATATTTTCAAAAAGTAATCTTCATGGCTAGCGGACTTTACCATTGGTATGCTATTTATACTAATCCTAGAGCTGAAAAGAAAACAGTAGCACTGCTTCTTCAACGAGGGATTACAGCCTATCTACCACTTTTAAAATCACTTAAACAATGGTCAGATCGTAAGAAATGGGTTGAAGAACCATTGTTCAGGTCTTATGTATTTGTCAACGTTTCTGAACGAGAATACCTCGATGTTTTGCAAGTTCATGGGGTTGTTAAATACATATCATTTTCTGGCAAAGCAGCCATTATCCCAGATACACAAATAGATACAATTAAGCTACTCTTGAGTAGCGAATCAGAACTCGATATTTCTGATCATCATTTCGAAAAAGGAGAAAGTGTCATCATCAAAGCAGGGCCATTTCTTGGCCTAAAGGGAGAGCTAATCGATACTCAAAATACTAAGCGTTTTTTAGTACGTTTTGAGCAGCTCGGGAAATCAATAATTATTAATATCCCAACCGTCTATCTCGAACCAGTTTTTTAGTTATATTTAGGAGTCTTTTCGGAACATGAAAATGTAACCGAGGAGGCGAAGCTGTATCATTTTCTCATGTGTAGAATTGCTGGAATTGTAGACTCACTTCGTTATCAGGATCAACTAAAAGAAGATGTTGATTTAATGATCAACAAAATGATTCAAGGTGGTCCAGATGGACGTGGTCTTTTTATCGAAAAAACTATTGCAATAGGCCATTGCCGCCTTTCATTATTAGACCTATCATCTGCAGGTGCTCAACCTATGCATTCAGATGATGAAAAATTACATATTTCTTATAATGGTGAAATTTATAATTTTCATGATATTAAGAAAGAATTAATCTCTCTCGGTCATCAATTTAAAACCGTTTCTGATACTGAAGTAATCCTCCATGCATATCGCGAATGGGGTGTATCCTCTTTTTCTAGATTTAATGGCATGTTTGCTTTTGCTTTGTATGATACTACACTGCAAAAAATATTTCTTGTACGTGATCCGAATGGTATCAAACCTTTGTATTTTTCTACCATTAACAACCAGCTTATTTTTGCGTCAGAGTTAAAAGCGTTTCAAAGTTTTGTAGGAGAAGAAAATCCAGCTTGGAGAACATTGTTTTTAGCTTACGGACATTTACCGGAACCCTTTACTAAATTAAAAGATGTATTCTCACTTGCTAAGTCATCTTACTTAGAATACAATATTATAAATAAAACATACTCAATTAGTAAGTTTAAGTATAAGTCTGATAGAGCATTTGAAAATGCAAGTATTTATGATATTGCATTTGAGTTATCAAACTCTGTACGCCGACATCTAATTTCGGATGCACCAATTGGATTGTTTTTAAGCGGTGGTATTGATTCTTCAATTCTTACTTTATTAGCTTCAAAACAAACTGCGCAATTACACACCTTGTCTATTTATTTCAATGAGGGTGAATATTCTGAAAAACACTATCAAGATATAATTGTACAATTAACAAAGTCTGATCACCATGCATTGCTTCTAACCAAAGAAGATTTTTTAACCAATGTAAGTACAATACAAGATGCATATGATATGCCAAGTAATGATGGAGTAAATACTTGGTTCATTTCGAAGTATGCAAGAGAGAATGGATTAAAGGCCGTACTATCGGGTTTAGGTGCCGATGAAATATTTGGAGGCTATCCATCATTTACCAGATTAGCACAATTGAAATATGCGCATCAGTTTAAATCTATAATAAATAAATTTTCAGGATTGCTGCCGGGAAATCTAGAGCGGTTATCGTTTTTGAAATTAGATTCTGCCGTTTCCGATTATTTATTATTAAGAGGCTTTTACGCTCCGAATAAAATCGCTGCTATATTAAACTTACAGGTAACTGAAGTGCTCGAGCAATTGAATACCTATGTTCCATCAACTGCGAGGAAACTAAATACAGTGACTGATATTTCTCTAATGGAGAAAGAAATGTATATGCAAAATCAGTTGTTGAAAGACTCAGATTACATGAGCATGAGGCACGGTATTGAGATTAGAGTGCCATTCTTAGACAACGATTTTTTGTCGCTTGTTGATAGTATGAATGAAGCAGATGTATTCCCTCATCCAGGAAAAAAGGAAGTGCTTATAAATGCATTCACCGATATTCTGCCTAAAGAAATATACAATCGTCCGAAGAAAGGATTTCAATTCCCATTTAAAATGTGGTTGAAAGAATCAGAATATATTAAATCGCAAATGAATACTTCAGAAAAGGAAATAGAATACAATGCATTTACATCTGACAAAATTCATTGGTCTAAAATTTGGGCGCTAACACAAATTTAATGAAGGTATTATTCTTAGGGTTAAAAATATTTTCAACTGGCGGTATTGAACAAGTATGCAAGAATTGGTTGTATGCGTTGTCTTCACTTTCAACTAAAAATAATTCTTCTTTCCACGCTATATCTTTATATGATACAGAAATCGATAATCGATATGTAAATTCAACAAGCATAAAAGTTTGCTCTGGGAATAAATATAAATTTGGAATACATGCAATATGGAAAGCGATTACTTCTGATGTAGTTATTATTCCTCATCTCAATTTATCGTTGTTTGTATTAATTGCAAAGTTGATTAATCCCAAAATTAAAGTGTTTGTGCAATTGCATGGAATAGAAGCCTGGACTAATTTAAGTGGCGTACAAGAAAGAATGCTAAATCAAGCGGATGGGATTTTATCTGTGAGTCATTTTACCATGAATAATGTGTTAAAACGCTATCCACATTTGAAATCGAAATCAAGTGTTTTATCTAATTCATTAGATCCATTGAAGGATTACAACTCGGATATAGATGCTGGAATAAACTTTAGAAGTAGCAAAGGAATTGCTGAGTCTAAAAAATTATTAATTACAGTTGGTAGACTTCATAATGAAGAGGCTTATAAAGGATATGACAAAACAATTGAAGCTATTCATCTACTAAACGACGAATCTATTGAATTTCATATTATAGGCAAATACGATACCATTGAACAACAACGAATATTCGATATGTTGTTAAAGTATGATATGGTTGGCCAAGTAAAGCTTGTAGGTTATGTTAATGATGAAGACTTAGCTAAGTACTACCATGCTGCAGATTTATTCGTAATGCCAAGTAAGGGCGAAGGCTTCGGATTGGTTTTTATAGATGCCATGGCAAATGGATTAAGAGTGATTGGTGGTAATGCTGATGGAAGTGTTGACGCGATTTCATTTTCTAGTGAATCAGCATTAATAAATCCAGATGATATTGAAGAAATAAAAAATGCAATTCAAAAGTTGCTATCGGAAAATTGGACGGCAGAGCAAAAAATAAATTTATCAACTAAGTGCAAAGAAAAATTTTCTAGCGAGAATTTTGAACACAATATAGAAAAGACACTATTATACTATGGAAATAATAATTGAAGCCGGTAGAGCAGAAAAAAATTACTGGAAGGACTTGTGGCGATTCCGCGAGTTGTTTTACATTCTAGCTTGGCGAGATATAAAAGTTCGATATAAGCAAACAATTATTGGTGCCGCTTGGGGAATTATTCGTCCACTGCTAACTATGATAATTTTCACTGTGGTATTTAGCAAAGTAGCTAAACTTCCTTCTGAGGGAAATGTTCCTTATGCGATTCTGGTATATGCTGCAATGTTGCCTTGGCAATTTTTTGCAAATGCATTGTCGGAGAGTAGTGGTAGTTTAGTTGGTAATGCAAACCTAATTACAAAGGTTTATTTTCCACGACTAATTATACCAGCAAGTTCGGTTATTGTAAGTTTAATCGACTTTGCTATCTCGTTTATCATACTAGTAGGGTTATGTTTATGGTATCAATACATACCAAGTTGGCATATCGTATTTCTGCCCTTATTTATTCTACTAGTATTCTTTGTAGCATTCGGATTAGGTTTATTACTTACTGCATTAAATGTAAAATTTAGAGATTTTAGATATATCATACCATTTATCATTCAATTTGGATTGTATATTTCTCCAGTTGGATTTAGTAGTTCTATTGTTCCTGAAAAATACCAATGGGCCTATTCATTAAACCCAATGGTTGGTGTAATAGATGGATTCAGGTGGTGTATATTAAACACAGATACTGCAATTAATAGCTATTCGCTTTTTGCAGCGTTAATAGCAACAGTTTTAATTACAATTATTGGAGTCCAATATTTCAGAAAAATGGAAAAAGGATTCGCTGACTCTATATAAAAATGGATTTAAATAAGATATTAAAATTTTCAAGGTCATATCGTGGTTTGTTCGATGAAAGGATCTCAACTTGGTTATATAAGCGATATATTAAACGCGGTGATTATTCAGGGATTACTTGGTTTAATAATGAGGACATAGCTATCCATTATACTTCTAAAGAATACATTGAAAGAAGGGTGTGGATGCTTGGAGATTATGAGCCAGAAGTAAATAGTGTGTTTAACGCTTTTGTTCCTGTTAAAGGTACAGTATTAGATATTGGTGCTAACATAGGTATTAATTCGATTCGACTTTCTAAATGTGTTACTTCTGAAGGTAAAGTATATTCTTTTGAACCTATACCTTTTAATCAAAAACGATTAGAAAAAAACTTACTACTTAATTCAGTTCAGAATGTATCAGTAACTCCTATTGCATTAGGGCTGAACAATGAAGAGGTAAGAGTAATGTTTAATGAACAAGAGGAAAATATGGGAGCAATTTCACTTCGCAATCAGAATGCAGAAGGAATTTTAGTTCAAGTACGAAATGGTGATGATTGGATAAAAGAAAATAATATAGAGAAAATAGATTTCATGAAAATTGATGTTGAAGGTTTTGAATGGAATGTTATTTCTGGATTAAAAGAAACCATAGGCAGAGATCACCCAAGAATTTTAATAGAATGGGATTTGAATTATTTGTTATACTCAGGTAAAAGTGCCGACGAATGGCAACAATTTATAGATAAGTTTGGTTATCAAATTTATCAAATCAATAGATACGAATTAAAACAATTAACTTCCATTAGAGAAGCCCTCGATGGAAATCTTTTATTTATATAATATGGAAGATCCAATTATTATTGCAGAAAACATTTCAAAATTATTCCATTTATCTCACGAAGGGAATCAGAGATATACAGCACTAAGAGATGTGCTAGCCAACAAGTTTAAAAATATTTTTAAGTCAAAAATCATTTCTGGTGAGAGTGAAGATTTTTGGGCATTGAAGGATATTTCATTTAAAATTAACAAAGGTGATAGAATCGGAGTGATTGGTAGAAATGGTGCAGGAAAATCAACATTACTAAAAGTTTTAAGTAGAATTACAGAGCCAAGTACAGGAAAAATCAAAATTAATGGCAGAATTGCTAGTTTGTTGGAGGTTGGCACAGGTTTTCATCCAGAACTAACAGGTAGAGAAAACATCTTTTTAAATGGGGCTATATTAGGGATGACTCGACAAGAAATCAAATCAAAATTTGATGAGATTGTTGCATTTGCTGAAATCGAAAAGTTCTTAGATACACCTGTAAAAAGGTACTCTTCAGGAATGTATGTAAGATTGGCATTTGCAGTAGCAGCCCATTTAGAGCCTGAAATATTAATTATAGATGAAGTGCTCGCAGTAGGTGATGCTCAATTTCAGAAAAAAAGTCTTGGGAAGATGGATGATGTGAGTAAGAAAGATGGGCGAACAGTTATTTTCGTAAGTCACAATATGGATGCTGTTACAAACCTTTGCAACAAATGTATCTATTTGAAAAAAGGTGAAATGGTAATGTATAGTGATACTCGTACTGTAATTGATGCTTATTTGAAAGACAATAAAACAATTGAGGCAAAAGTTGACACTTTCGATCCTGAAGTAGCAAAAATTTTAAATATTGAATTAGACTCTACAGAATTATTAAAAGGAAATATTAAAGTTATTGTTGAATATAATTGGCCATTAGATGTAAATCCTAATGTAGGTATTACTTTTTCTACAATGTTTGGTGCTATAATATATGGTACAAATTTTAGTTTACATCACAATGATAGTTTAGATATTCATACTAAACATGGTATTGCTACTTTCTTTGTAGAGAATATTCCATTGCATTCTGGTTCATATAATTTAACTGTATATTTAGGCGATGGGTATCATAACCTTGATATAAAATTTGATGCTCTTACTTTTGATTTTATTTCAAACTCAGGAATTATAAATCCTTACAGTCATCAAATTATTGGTCCGTTGAATCTCCCTGCTACATGGGAATTGAAAGCAGCAGAATAATGTTAGTATCGGTTATTATTCCTGTATATAATTCTGAGAAAACAATAGTTCGAACACTTGATTCGGTGTTTAGTCAAAACTATGCTTCTTTAGAAGTGATTGTAGTTAATGATGGATCTACAGATAACACGGAGCAGGTAGTTAAATCATACTCTGATAAAATAATATACATCGCTCAAAAAAATGCAGGTGTTAGTGTAGCTCGTAATAAAGGCTTCGAGCATTCATCAGGAGAGTTCATTCAATATCTAGATGCAGATGATTTATTGGCTGAAGATAAAATATCGCAACAAGTAAAAGCAATTTTAGACTCTCGTGCTGATGTTGCTTATGGCGATTGGAAAAAGTTTAACGAGCTAAATGGTTATCAAGAATTTGAAACTGTAAAAAAAGAAATGAAAGGTCGTCCGGAAATTGAACTCATTACCGATTTTTGGATTCCATTAGCAGCTTTGCTTTATACGCGCACCATAGCGATTAAGATTGGAGGGTGGAATTTAGACTTACCCATTATACAAGATGCCAGGTATGCATTAGATGCTGCAATACACGGCGCCAAGTTTGTTTATACTCCTGGAATTATGGGATTGTATAGAGTAAATGACTCTGGGTCATTATCTACTTTAAGTAGGATGTCGTTTATATCGGATTGCTATTTGAATGCAAAACAGATTGATGCCATTTGGAGAAAGGATTACGATACGGATATTAAAAAAAAGAATGCAGTAATTGGAGTGTTGAGATTTTGCATTAGTGAGTTTTCGAAATTAGATAAGGTGAAATTCAATCAAGCGATTGATTTGATTTTATCGATAGATAAAGATTACAAACCCGAAGGTTCTTTAGGGATGAAAGTAATAAGCTCGATACTGGGTTATCGTATAGCTGAAAAAATTGCACAATTCAAAAGAAAATTAAGTTGAGAATTTTACTCGCTACAGAATATTTTTATCCTACTTCAAAAGGAGGTACTGAAATGTATGTCTACCAATTGGCGAAGGAATTAATTAAAAATGGGCACGAGTGTCTGATTGTAAGCCTATCTGAGAATCCACAGCCGTTTACTTACGAAGGTATTCAAATTAAATACATCTCTTTTGAAGTAAATGCATACAATGATATAGAAAACCCCAAAAACATTTATCAATTAATTGAAATTGTAAATGAATTTAAGCCAGATATTTTTCACTTACATACTTATACTTCTTCAATGGGAATTAGTCATTTATTGAGAGTGGAAGAACTTGGCATTAAAATTATTTTTACATCTCATCTGCCCAATTTTACTTGTTTGAGAGGAGATTTAATGTTGTTAGGTAGCGAAGTATGTGATGGAGTAGTAATTAAGGAGAGGTGCATGAATTGTTATCTTCAGGCAACTGGTATTAAAAGTGATAGCAATAGAAAAATATTAATAAAGGCTTCATTTTTCAATCTATTCAGAAAGCTAATTCCTAGATTAAACCAATTTGACGTAAAAAATAATCTCTTAACCACTTTTAAGGATAAAATAAGAAATATTGTAGTTGTTAGCCATTGGCAAAAAAAGGTACTTGAATTGAATGGGTTTAATTCAAATAATATTGATGTATGTAGGCAAGCTATTAATGAAGAAAATATTTTACATCAAAAGACAAGTCAACCATCAGCTAAAATAAGGATTGGCTTTATAGGTAGAATTGTAAAAGTAAAAGGGCTTCATGTTTTATTAAATGCCTTAAATGATTTAGATAAAGAAAAATTCGAATTGACTGTGGTTGCAGTTAAATCAGCAAATGAAATCGAATACTATAACACCACAAAAATTGCTGCAAATGCTATTAATGCTAATTGGATTGAAGATTTAGAGAGTTCAGATATATTTAAGTTCTTGGATAATATCGATATCCTTGCAATTCCCTCAATATGGCTGGAAACAGGTCCTATAGTTGCATTTGAAGCACTTGCAAGAAAACTGCCTTTATTAGCATTTAACTATGGCGGTGTCAAAGAATTGACTAACAATTCTGAAAGTTTTTTAGTTAATAGTTTAGAGGAGATGAAATGTGTTTTGAATGAAATTATTAATGATAAATCAAAATTGCAAATCAAATCAGATAGTATTAAATATGTTAGGAATACAAAAGATTTGTATTTAGAATCTATTAATTTGTATAATAAAATTTCATCATGATTAAATTCATAAACAAATTTATGTCAATTTTAGGATATGCAATATATTCTAAAACTATATTAAAAACATATAGTTATGATTATTTAAAAAAGGAATATAAAATTGACGATTATGATCTGGCATATATTAACGGTAAACTTAGTGGTGGATTTAAAGATAAGTTGATAAAAGAAAATAAATCTAGATGGTTAGATGTAGGTTGTGGTGGTAATTTTGAAGACAACTTCATGTATATAGATACTTTTACACATGACAAGGTTGGATTCAATAAGAATTATGTTCAAGCAGATATAATAAATCTTACAGATGCTGACGTTGAAAAACTAGGCAAATTTGATTTCATAAGAATGCAACATGTTTTTGAACATTTTACTCCAGAGGATGGATTGAAAGTGCTTTCAAATTGCGCTAAAATTCTAAATAAAGATGGATACATTTTAATGACTACTCCAGATCTCAATAAATTCATAGCTCTTTATTCAAATAATAAAATCAAGGAATATTATGACTGGGCACTAACTAGAATAGATAAAGAAAGTCCAAGTAGTTTTTATTTTTCAATATTCACGCATAGCGTATTAAATGAACAACATAAATGGTGTTATGATGCTGAGGGATTAATGTATCAATTAACCAGGTCAGGATATTTTTATAATATTACCGAAATTGCGATAGGTGATAAATTAGCAAACATACCTTTTACTCATAATAGGCCAATAGAAGAAGTTTGTGTATTTGCGCAACTAAAATAATTTAGTATATATAGATTTAATTTTGAAAATTCTTATCACAGCCGATCCATTTATACCTGTTCCTCCAATACATTATGGTGGGATAGAGCGCGTTTTGGATATGATTATTAGAGAATACGTAAAGCTTGGTCATGATGTAACCTTAATTGCTCACCCCGATTCTATACCAGCTGAGGGTTGCCGATTTATTCCCTATGCTTCAGATAAGGATTCGATTTTAGCGAATAGTGTATTAATCACGAAAGCTTATTTCAAATACCGTTTTGATATTATTCACAGTTTTAGCAGATTAATGTATTTATTGCCACTTATGCCATTAAGTGTCCCTAAAATTATGTCATACCAACGTGAACCAAGTTTAAATCAAATTAGTAAAGCTGTTAAATTATCGAAAAAAGGTTCAATCGCTTTTACAGGTTGTAGTGATTATATCAGCAATCAAATAGCAACAGTAGGTGATGCATATACAGTATATAATGGAGTTCCGATAAATCAATTTACATTCAATGCTAATATTGAAGAAGATGCTCCTCTAGTATTTTTAGGTAGAATAGAAGAAATTAAAGGAACTCATATTGCCATTGAGGTGGCGAATAGAACTAATAAAAATCTAATTATTGCAGGAAACATACCTGCTGAACATCAAGGCTATTTTGATCTAAAAGTAAAGCCATTCCTTACTGATCGTATTCAATACATTGGTCCGGTAAACGATCAGCAAAAAAACACCTTATTGCAAAATGCATCAGCATTTTTAATGCCCATTTTATGGAATGAACCCTTTGGTATTGTAATGGCTGAAGCAATGGCCTGTGGCACACCTGTTATTGGATTTAAACGAGGCTCAGTACCTGAGGTGGTATCCAATAATAAAACTGGTTACGTTTGCGAATCTATAGATGATATGTGTAATGCAGTAGAAAACATTAGTAATATCAATCGAGAGGATGTTCGAAATGCTGCAGTGGTACGATTTAGTGAAAAAGTAATCAGTCAAAATTATATCGATTTATACAAAAAAAGAATCTTATGAATTTAGTATTTAAGTTTTTTCGTGCGCTTATCCCTCAGTCTTTTATTAAAAAACTGAAAATAAAGTACAATGTTCCAGATATGGAATGGAGTATAAGGAATTTGTATAACAATGGATTCAGACCCAAAAACATTTTAGACATTGGTGCATTTGAAGGCGAATGGACTTTAATGTGTGGTAGTATTTTTTCTGATGCTAAATTTATGATGTTCGAAGCGCAAGAGTCTAAAAAAGAAAAGCTAGAACTATTAAAATCGAATACAATAGATTATCATATTGGATTGTTAGGCCCGGAGCTCAATGAGAAAGCTAAGTTTTACGTAAATGAAACGGTAAGCTCGGCTTTGCCTGAAACTGAAAAAGACCATCAAGAATATATTGAAATTCCAATGTATACTGTTGATGAAGTGTTGAAAAGAAAAGACATTATAAAAGCAGATTTTATAAAGCTTGATGTACAAGGTTTTGAATTGGAAGTTTTAAAAGGGGCCTCTAAAACTCTTGAATCGGCCGAAGTAGTTTTAATGGAAGTTTCATTAATAGAAATTAATAAAGGTGCTCCTTTAATTAATGAGGTTATGCAATTTATGGTTTCGAGGGGGTTCATTTGTTATGATATATGTAGTATTGTAAGAAGACCATTAGATAAAGCATTGTGGCAAACGGATTTGATTTTTGTAAATAAATCATCATCATTAGTTGCCTCTAAAAAATATCAATAGCATTGAGCAATAAAACTAAAATAAATTGGATTGAAAACTTGCGAGCAATTGCTTGCATTATGGTAATTGTTTTACATATTACTGGCCCTTGGTTGCATAAGCTTCGAGGGGTGAGCCATTTAGTTTGGAATACGGTTGCTTTGTTGCATTCGTTTACAAGATTCTGCGTACCAGTGTTTGTTATGATTACTGGCGCCTTGCTATTAAGTCGTAAGTATAGTTTTGCGGAATTCTATAAAACTAAATTTAGCAGAATAATTCGTCCGTTATTGTTTTGGTCAGTATTCTATATCAGTATTTATCTATTGTTTGATTGGTATACAGGCAAACCAATATCTTTCCTCTTCGTAAGTAAATTTATATTAAACTCAATTTTCTACGGGGCAGCTTATCATTTATGGTATTTATATTTGATATTAAGTTTGTATTTGATATTACCATTCTTATCATCTGTTATTCAAAAGTTGTCGCAATCACAATTGGCAACAATAATAATAGGTTGGTTTATGATTTTAACTTTTGCTCAATACTTCGAAAGCAATGTTCTGTTAAATTATATTCGATTAGCGATTGGGTATGTTGGCTACTTGATTTTAGGACACGTATTATTAAACATAACTCTTAAGCGTGAAACAGGAGTGCTATTGTCTGTTGCATTAATTTTATTAGGATGGGGAAGTACTTTCTTCCCGGTTTTCAAAAATTACAATATTAATGATATTGTACTAGATCAATGGTTTTATTATCTGAATATAAATATTGTAATATTATCTACTGGAATTTTCCTTTTTTTAAAATATGTTAATTTTGAATTTAACCTATTTAAAAGTATTGCGAAGCATAGTTTCGGGATCTATTTTGTGCATTTGTTTTATATTATGTTATTGAACAAACTGTTAGTTGTTAATGCGCTTCCATTAGTGTTATACTTATTATTATTTTCAATTGGGGTGATAACGCTTAGTTACTTCACGATTATTGGGTTAAGGAAATCTAAATTTATTAGTAATTACATTGAATAAGTTAAAGGTTTCTATTTCAAATCCAGGACTAGGCTCGCATGTTCGACAAACAGTTAGAGCATATGAAGAGGTTTCGTTTTTGGATAATTTCTACACCACATTTTTATTGAATAATACAGCATTACATGCTAAACTTTCAAATAGATATAAAGGATTAAAATCTAAGCAATTCAATGAAATTTCTTCTAAACAAATAAAGAAATTAATGTTACCTGAGCTTTTGAGACTAATGTCATCAAAATTTTTATCTGCAGACACTACAGATAAAATATGGGAATGGTCGGAACTGTACTTTGATCAATGGGTTGCTAAGCAGTTGAACTCTGATATCGATATATTTCATGGCTATGAACATGCTAGTTTATTTTCCTTACAAAAATGCAAACAAGAGAAAATATTTTCAGTTTATGAGCAACCAAGTGTACATCATTCATATTTCAATGAAAAGGTTGTGAGTTTACTGTTGGAAAAGGAAAAGTATTTCCAAGATAACTTTCAGTCGTTATATGATTCGGATTTATCTAAGAGAAGAAATGAACGTAGAGATGAGGAATTGAAGATTGCAAATCTTATTCTTTGTAATTCTACTTATGTTAAAACATCATTATTAAATGCTGGTGTAGATGAAAGGAAAATATTAGTTCATCCTTTAGGTTTTCCAGAAGTAAAGCCAGTAACAATAAAAGAAAAAACAAGCTTGACTTTTATGATGTCTGGTAATATATCCTATTTAAAAGGGTCACATCATGTATTACGTGTTTGGAAAAACAATCCCGAATTATTTAATTCACATCAATTAGTTTGTATTGGCAACGATACACTATCACCTTCTGAGTGGGACGGCTTACCTAATAATGTAAAGAAACTAAATCGATTGGCAAATGATGAGTATTTGAAAGAAGTTGAGAAAGCAGACGTTTATATTTTAAATACTTATTCAGATGGATTTGGCATGGTAATGTCTGAGGCAATGGCTAAAGGTTTAGCTGTAATTGGTACAACAAATAGCGCAGCGCCTGATGTCATACAAGATTCTATAAATGGTAAAATTATCCCAATTGCAAATGAAGCGTCCTTATTACAATCAATGAAATGGATGATTGATCATCCTAACGAACTTGTACGAATGCGTATGGCCGCTATGGATTATGCGAAAAATCATTCATGGGAAAATTATAGAAATATTTTACCAATCCGAATTCAGGATAAGTATAATACATATAAAACAAATGGGTAAAAAAATAGCATTACTTACCGCTGGTCATTTATCTTCTTGCCCTCGTTTAATTAAGGAAGCTGAATTATTGTCGCTAAACGGATATGAGATTTCAATAGTTTATTTAGAATCCATACCTCGCATTTCATTGTTAGATAAACACATCATATCCGAAAATCCGAATTGGAATTTTTATCCAATTCAGTGGGGGGATGATTTCGATAGCTTAATTTCTAAAATTTACTATCGTGTTTCTTCTTTATTCAAATTAGACAATATTTATATTCAATCTACTTCGAAATCGTTAATTGATAAAACACTTTCAATAAAGGCGGATTTA
>B570J29032_109958591_pt1 | contig 13752 bp, 8 predicted proteins | sample LakMenEpi16Nov12_FD_29032 | JGI IMG/M metagenome (IMG submission 29032)
GGTAAAGGTTAACAAACCTTAAATGACCTTAAACCTCTAAAATGGTTAAATCTTAATTATGATTCTTAAAACCATTTAAGGAATTTAAGTGCATTTTAGTATTAATACATTATATTGGTAAAGGTTACCAAACCTTAAATGCTCTTAAACCTCTAAAATGGTTAAATCTAATTAAAGTTTAATGTCCCTTACTTCTTAATGGTAAAAAAAATCATCTCTCTACCAACTTTTCTAATAATTCTTTCGCTTGTTTTATGGTCTTGATACCTTCGGTGCTGATCATTAAGCGCAAGCCACTTTTGGTTTCCTTTTCCTTCATTTGCCACAAACGGTTGTTTTGAACGGCTTGCAAAATATTTACAAATCTATCACTTTCATAAAATTTTGAGGCTTGGTTAGCGATAAAATAACAGGTCATCTTTTTGTCTTTGATGATGATTTTTTCAAAACCTAAGTTGATCGCTAGCCATTTTAATTGCACGCTTAAGAGTAAATCTTGAGCAGCTTTCGGCAAAGGTCCAAAACGGTCAATGAGTTGCTTTTCAAAAGCTTCCAATTGGTTTTCATTTTCGATTTTAGACAAGTCTTGATACAGCGTTAATCTTTCTGTTGTTTGGTTGATGTAGTCGTCAGAAAACAACAATTCTTGATCGCTATCTAGCTGAAAATCTGCGACAAAAGTTTTGCTTTCGGATGATTCTTCATGTTCATAAAGGTCTTTAAACTCATTTTCTTTCAGTTCCAAAATGGCTTCATTCATGATTTTCTGATAGGTTTCAAAACCAATATCATTAATAAAACCACTTTGTTCACCCCCCAGTAAATCGCCAGCACCTCTAATTTCTAAATCTTTCATCGCAATTTGAAAGCCACTACCCAAGCCACTGTGCTGTTCAAGCGCTTGAATACGTTTTCTGGCTTCCTCGGTCAAACTAAAGAGTGGTGGCGCGACAAAATAACAAAAGGCTTTTTTGTTGCTTCTGCCAACTCTTCCGCGCATTTGATGCAAATCACTGAGACCAAATTGATGCGCATTATTGATAATGATGGTATTGGCATTTGGCACATCCAAACCACTTTCAACAATAGTTGTGGCAATTAAAACATCAAACTCACCATTAATAAAGGCAAGCATAAGTTCCTCAAGTTTTTTGCCATCCAATTGTCCATGACCAATGCCAATTTTAGCGTCTGGTACCAAACGTTGAACCATACCGGCCACTTCTTTAATGTTTTCAATCCTATTATTGATAATAAAAACTTGACCGCCTCTTTGAATTTCATAAGCAACCGCATCTCTTATTTCCTCTTCATTAAACCGAATCACCTTGGTTTCTATCGGATGTCTATTGGGCGGCGGTGTGGTGATGACTGACAAATCTCTGGCCGCCATCAAAGAAAATTGTAACGTTCTTGGTATCGGCGTAGCGGTTAAGGTCAAAGTATCCACGTTGTGGGCAATGGTTTTGAGTTTATCCTTCACATTGACCCCAAACTTTTGTTCTTCATCAATGATTAAAAGTCCTAAATCTTTAAATTTAATGTTTTTGCTTACTAACTGATGGGTACCAATAACAATGTCTAATTTGCCTGTTTCTAAATCATTGATAATTTCATTCTTCTGTTTGGTTGAACGAAATCTGTTGAGATAATTGACGTTAACGGGCAAATCTTTTAATCGCGCAGTAAATGTTCTATAATGTTGATAGGCTAAAATGGTAGTTGGCACCAAAACCGCTACTTGTTTGCTATTATCAACTGCTTTGAAAGCGGCTCTAATAGCCACTTCAGTTTTGCCAAAACCAACATCCCCGCAAACCAAACGATCCATAGGGCGGTCAGATTCCATGTCTGTTTTTATTTCCATGGTAGACTTTAACTGATCTGGCGTGTCTTCATAAATAAATGAACTTTCCAATTCATTTTGCAAATAACTATCTGGTGCGCATGCAAATCCTTTTTCTAATCTTCTTTTAGCGTAAAGTTGAATCAAGTCAAAAGCAATTTGTTTGACTCTAATCTTGGTTTTTTCTTTTAAAATTTTCCAAGCTTTGGACCCAACTTTGTATATTTTTGGGGTTGTGCCGTCCTTACCATTAAATTTAGAAATTTTGTGTAAGGCGTGAATACTGACATAAACGATGTCATTATCTGCAAATAATAACTTGATAGCTTCTTGCTTGCTGCCATTCATGTCAATTTTTTGCAGTCCAGCAAATCGGCCAATGCCATGATCAATATGCGTGACATAATCGCCTTTTTGTAGGGTGTTAAGCTCCTTTAAAGTTAGCGATTGTTTCTTAGTTGTTGATGACTTCAGGTTAAATTTATGATACCGTTCAAAAATTTGATGATCTGTATAGCAACAAATTAGCAGGTCTTCATCAATAAAACCTTCATAGCAAGGAAAAACAAGGGCTTTATACGGCGGAATTTCATAGGGTTGGTTTTCTGCCAAGCTGCTAAAAATATCTTCAAAGCGTTTTTTCTGCGCGTCATTGCTGCAAAGCAAATAATTTTGAAAACCTAAGCGATGTTGTTGTTCTAAATCTTGCAACAATAAATCAAATTGCTTATTGAAGGCTGGTTGCGGCTTAATGTTAAAGGTTAAGCTTTCATTTACAGACAAATGATGCGTTTTTGTTTGTAGCAGTAGTCGAAAACCTTGAATATTGGCAACGAAACTTTTAGCATCTATAAATAATGTTGCAGGTGCTAAAGGTTTAATCCCTTCCGACAATTTTTTATACTGATTTTCGGCTTTTTCATACAATTCATCGAGTTGCTCAGTGGCATGCAAAAGGTGTTGCACATAAACGATGGTTTGATTTGAAATATAACTCAAAAAACTTTCTCTAATTTCGTTTAAACGTTTGTTTTCAACGTTTGGCACGATCATCATCTTGTTTTTTTTCTCAGTAGAAAGCTGTGTTTCTACATCAAAAGTTCGAATGCTTTCTACTTCATCACCAAAAAATTCTAAGCGATAAGGTAAATCAAAAGAATATGAAAAAACATCAACTATACCTCCTCTTACTGAAAATTCGCCGGGCTCTGTGACGAAATCAACACGTTTAAACTCATATTCAAAAAGAGTTTCATTGATAAAATCCAAAGATAGTTTATCGCCAACACTTAGTTTTAAAGTGTTCTTATCTAATTCTTTCTTGGTAATAACTTTTTCAAAAAGTGCTTCTGTGTAAGTGACAATAATCGCTGGTTTTCTTCTTGAATTGAGTCGATTGAGCACCTCAGTACGCAATAAAATATTGGCATTGTCTGTTTCTTCAATTTGATAAGGCCGGCGATAAGAACTGGGATAGAATAAAACCGTGTCTTCTGGCAATAATTTTTCAAAATCATTGAGATAATAGGCCGCTTCCTCTTTATCTTGAAAAATGAGTAAAATATTATTATTGATGCGGTCAAAGACTTCAGAAAGCACCAAACTTTTGGCCGAAGCGATTAAGCCTTCAACTTCCACCTTTGCCTTGTCTTGTTTTAATAAAGTTGCTAAATTTTCTACTAGCTTAGCTTGCTGATATAGCGCTTTAATCATTATCTATTTTGAGAGGCAAAAATAAGAGAATTTAGGAATTATGATGGGCAATTAAAAAAAATAAAATGCATCCTCTATATGTTGAATATCGCATACTTGACTGTTTTTTACAACACCAATGGCATCAAATCTGACGGGGCTTTCAACATTTTCTTGTTCAATATAAGCATTGGCCGCTTTTGTAATTTGCAAAATCTTTCCTTTGGTAATAAATTCTTGTGGTAAGCCAAAATCATCAGTCGCACGGGTCTTTACTTCCACAAAAACAATGGTATTTCCTTTTGAGGCGATAATGTCTATTTCTGCTTTTTCAAAAGTCCAGTTTCTGGCGATGATAAAATAGCCTTGTTTCACTAAATAATCTGTGGCTAAATCTTCTCCTAATTTACCAAAATCATTGTGTTGTGCCATTTATTCAAAAATTAATCGAGAGTAATTATCATCAACAATAAGCTTCACTTCACGTCCTAAAATTAAGGTCTGATTATCGTCAATATGTCCCGCTGGAAAATGATAAATGGTTGGGACATTGTATTTTTTAGTAATCTCTTGAATAATCCCATAAGCATCTTTGCCCCATGGTGTTGTATTATCTTTCATTTGTGTCATGCCGCCAACCACTAAGCCTTTGATTTCTTTAAAAACACCATTTTTTTCCAGGTTCATCATCATGCGATCAACATGGTATAAATATTCATCTAAATCTTCTAAGTAAAGAATTTTATTTTTAAAATTGGGCATTGAGGCCGTGCCAGATAAGCTGTACAATATTGATAAATTACCCCCAACCAATTCTCCAGATGCTTCTCCCTTGATATTTAAAGAATCTGTAGCGATGGTATAACTTAAGGGTTCACCAAACAACGTGCAAAACAAGGAGTTTTTGGCTGCTTCAGTAACCTTATTAAGATTAACAGGCATGAAGGCATGCAGCGTTTCAATATGCATGTTGTTAATTTGTGCATGCAATACTGTGACATCACTGAAACCTATAAGCCATTTAGGGTTATGTTTAAATTTCGAAAAATCTAATAAATCAACCATTCGCACGGTGCCATATCCTCCTCGCACGCACCAAATAGCCTTTACGCTCGGGTCGTCTAGTTGCTGTTGAAGGTCTGCTGCGCGTTGTTGATCTGTTCCAGCCAATTGATGATTACTGAGCCCAATACTGCTGCCTAGTTTAACGTGTAGACCCCAGCTTTCCAGCAAAGTTTTGGTTTCAAACATAACCGTATCTACATGTTTTCGTGCGGTTGCAACAATAGCTATGGTATCTCCTTTTTTTAGGTACGGTGGCTTTTTGCTTTTTCTAACATTTTCATGACTAAAGGAAGACAAAAAAACGATAAAACCTAAGGCGATAAATGATATAACAAAGTGGCTAATATTTCTTTTTTTCATTGCAAGTTATTAAATGTCTTTTTAGAATAAAACAAACATTATACCACTAATAATCTTTATACCAATTAAATAAATCTGTTCTAAAACCAATAGACAGCCATGATGTTGTTGATTTCTTCATATTTTCAGTGCCTAACATGGGATTGAAATTTCTAAAGACAAAATTGCCAAAAACCTTTAAATTGGTGGTCGGGTTAATGATATATCCTGCTTGTAAATCCGCGATTATCAAATCTGTTTGGTTACCCTGACCAATTTTTACCCCATTATCAAAAGGTCGTTGTTCATCATAATCACGAAAAAAATTACCGCCATAATTAAAATTATCCGTTGGCGTATTAAAATCAAAACCTCTAATCCCGTAAATTAATTTAGCAAAACCATACCAACGGTCTTTGTTATAGTGCCCAATCAGAATGACTTCTTTTTGATTAGCTCCCCAATTGTGTCCTAAACTTTGGTTGTTATGTGCATAATTGGTGATTACTTGACTGTGAGAATAAGTATATGGTCTAACGGCATTATACTCTAATTGGAGGGTCAAATTATCAATATTAAACGCATTAAAATATTTGGCGCCTAATTGATAGCCAAACTTATTTTTCCAACTATTTAAGCCGCCTGATGCATCACTTAATGAAAACTCATCAATTAAAAGCTGACCATATAGGTTTATACTGTTGCTATATTTATACTTAAAAGTTAAACCCAAAAGCGCATTCCCAGTTCTAGACCCTGAAGAGAATTCAACGGCTCTATAAAAAATAATGGGGTTCACAAAACTCATGTCAAAGCCTCTATCATTGGTGTTTGACCAAACCACTGACTCAAAAAACCCAAGATTCAGTCGTTTTGAGACATTCCAACTCAAATAATGTGCGGCCAAGAATTTGGTCGCAAAAGTTCGATCAGAAACAACTTCTTCTCTAACATCTTTTAGCCAAGAATAGAGGTTGGTGTATTTTATCTTCCAGAAATTGGTATTAATTTTTACAAATGGATAAGGACTAGCACCATCACTTAAAATTAAAGACCGATAGCCATCGCCTAAGAAATTTCTATTATAGCCCAATTCTAAATCGATAAATTTACTAGGAGCATATAATAAACTGGCTTCTGCTAAAGGCATATCAAAAGCATCTGTTTTAAATTCTTTCGCAATACCGATGCCCGGTACAATCCCAGGATTTCCACCAGCAGGTCTTAAACTAATCGCTAGTTGATTGTAATAATCGGCAAACCGCCCTTGAGATTCATAAATGTTTGTGCTAAAGAAAAGATTTTTACCTAATGCACCTTGTACGCGAAGTCCTCTCGTGTTTTGATAGGTATAAGATACGGCACTGTTAAAATCCTTTCCCATACTTAAGTCAGCAATAGGATCAAGCGTAAACCAATAACCTTCGCCTTGAATTTTAACCATATTTTCATTCCACCATTTTTTAGACAACCAACTACTGGCTTTTTTCATCAATTTTTCATTATGCCCTTTTAAATCAAAATATTTTTGAATGTCTTGATAAGTATAGGGTTTTGAGGCTGTATGATTGTTGGTTCCCACTTGATTGAGCCAAGCGTCAAATAAGGCATAATTTTGGTGCGAAAAAGGCATCTGAATGCGGCTTTCATACATGGGTGTTTCAAAGGGCAGGTAAACAAGGTTTTCAAACTCTGGATGTTCTTGACCTGCCTTTATCTCTTTCAAAGCTGATTGAGGCACAGACTTTTGTTCAACTACAAGTTTTTCTAAAGGAAAATTTAAAACAATTGTAAATCTTTGTTTGTTGGGATTGCCTTCTAGCGTTCCTGCTTCCGTTTTTGGTAACGACTTAAATGTTTCTAAGACTTTTTCTTTTATTTCTTTAGATGTACCGTTTAAATGAAAAACTGATTTATTGCCTTTTTCATCTATATCGAATAGTAAATGCACTTTGTCTTGCACTAATCTTAAAGAATCCGTTGCAAAAGCCTCATAAAAATGATTGGAGACTTGCTCATAAAAACAAGTTTTTAAATCATTGCCATTCAAAGTCTTACAATTTTCAAACTTTGGGAAAATGGTTGAATCATAGTCTCTTTGGGCATAGCTCAAAGAAAAAACAAATAGTAAAATGATTATTTTTTTCATCTGTAGATAATTATTGTTTTTTAAAGGTCTCCCGATAGCTATCGGGAGGAATCGCCTATCTTCATTGGTGTTTACTTGTGCAAACTTTAGTTAATGGCGATTTCATATTTCTAGTAACCTTGTTTATTTTCTATACCTAATACAATGTCTTTGGCCGCAGAAGTGCCTATACGTTTAACGCCTAATTTTATCATTTGCATGGCCTCTTCTAAGTTTCTAACACCGCCTGCTGCTTTAACTGGCAAAGGACAAGCGTTTTCAAGCATTAAAGTAATGCTATCTACAGTCGCGCCATTTGGCAAATTATTCTTCGTTTTAAAAAAACCCGTTGATGATTTAACAAAAACCTCATGGTATTGGTTTTCCTTAAAATTAGCTAAAACTACATTTTTAATTAAGACGGTTAATTGGACAATTTGCAAAGGATTCAAAGCTGCAACTTCTATAATCCACTTCACCGTTTTATGATGGTCAAGCGCTAATTTGGTACCTAATAGGACTTCATTTTTAACCAAGGTCAGGTCGCCCTTAATAAAGGCTTGGTAGTTGCAAACAAAATCTAATTCGTCGGCACCATCGGCAATGGCTTGTTGTGCCTCTTGGAGTTTTTCTTCTATAGTGTTTGTCCCTTCGTGAAAGCCAATAACCGTTCCTACCAACACTTTTGATTGTGCATGCGTAATCATTTCTTTTGCGATAGCCACTTGGTTTGGTCTAATCATCACCAATTTAAAGCCGTAATCAATGGTTTCTTGTATAAAGTTTTTAACGACCTCTTGGTTTTCATCGGCTGTAAGCCCTGCCTGTTCGGGCAGTTTTAAATAAGTCGCGTCTAAATAAGTCTTTATTTCCATGGGCGTAAAAATACAAAGTTAAGCCGAATATCTAGGTTTTTTAAAAAAAAAATTAAAACATTTGTTTCTGAAAAAAAAACACTTTATATTTGCACCCGCTAAGGCAAAATGGTCCATGGTGTAATGGTAACACTACGGTTTTTGGTACCGTCATTCAAGGTTCGAGTCCTTGTGGACCAACAGAAAGAGTTAACAAGCAATTGTTAGCTCTTTTTTGTTTTTATTGTGGTTTTAACTTACTATTAAAAATAAGCCCTGACCTGCACATTTCCCGTATGAATGGCGCGTACATCCTCACTTTTTCTACCTTGATAGTTGAGGTTAATATCCAAGAAATTAGTAATGCTTCTTTGAAGTAAAACTTGCCAAACCAAATTTTTACCCGGTTGCAATCCTTCAAGCATTTGAAAACCCACCGCTGAGGTTGCGTTGCCTGAAAAGTTGTTGTTCACAAAAGAAAAATTGCCTGTTAGCGTTAAATTCTTGATGCTCAATAAAGACAGATTGACCCCCCATTTGGTTTGTAACAGTTTCTCATTCGTGGTCATTGGGTTGTGTTTATTGTGATATTCAAAAAAGGCTTCGACATTGGATGTTTCATCAAAAATAAAACTCAATTTAGGCATAAAAGACAAGCTTTTGATGGTGTAATTTCTAAAATCAAAGTTTTCAGCAGTGAGCTGACTACTGTTGTATTTAAACAAATTTGATAGGCGCCATTGGTCTTTAATTAAATGATTGTACTGTAATTGATGACTCGTATTTGACGACTTTTGGCTACCAGTCACCAAAACTTGCTGCAAGTTGTTTTGCAAATAGGTATAAACCGCTGCATGCTTGGTTTTGCCCCGATTAAAAAATAAGGAATAGCGAAAAGTTTCATTCAAGCCAAGCAGGGCAAGACCAACATCTGCAAAAGGATTCAATTGAAAATTACTACCATCACGTTTAATTTTTTGATCCAATTGGTAACTACTTTGCATAAAAAATTTTGAGAATAGCTTTTTGAAGCCTTTTTGATTATTCCAGCGCGAAAAATCAACGTTTAAAGCCATGCCAAACTTATTTTGATGAGTAGCAATAAACAACTGATTGGGTAAAAATACACGAATAAACTTGGCCAAGTCCGGATAAGGCGCAATGTCAAATTCCTCTAATTCTTGAATGCCGTTGCCGTTATAATCATTCCACATATACACGCCACGCGTGGGTTCAACTTCCACGTAGGTAAACTCCTGCTGGGCAATAGTCCCAGAAGTATTTTCATAGGTAGCATTGAGCTGTAGCATGCGCTTAAAATATTGGTCTTGGTAGTTAATTCTTGAATTCAACGAGGGTTGTTTGGCTATGTTGGTGTCTTCAAAAATCAATTCACGATACTGTATAAAAGCACTCAGCTGACTATTGGTTTTTTGAATTAATCGACTCTTAATGTAATAATTATTGGAATGATTAACCCTTTGCAATTGTTGATTTTTGATACTGTCATTGAGACGTTTGATATAGCCGGCAGAGATAAAGACCTTGGTAGAATCACCTCTACCAACAAACGCGCCGAATTCATTAAATCGCTGACTAAGGTTTGATAACTTTTGCGTCGATTTTATATTTTCCTGCACATCTTCTGTTTCATGACTCACACCTGCCCAATTTTTGCCGTGCGCATAAACCCCACTGATTTGATTCCTCAAAAATTTGGTTTTGGCGCGATCAGATTCATTCATCATCAAACTACCATTTTGTTTGACCACTATTTTTTTTGATTGATAAACCCCTTTTAAATGGTGCCTTTGCCCAGTATAATTTTCAGAAAAAGACAAATAATCAAAGCCGTAAAAAGCCTGTAAGTCACGATTTTTAACAGTGTCTTTTTTCTGTAGTAAAGTTAGACCTGTCTGCAGGAAACTTTGGTCCCCTCGTGGGTCTAACACTTGCCAATCACGATTGAATTCAATATTAAAAACCCGCTCAATGGCCTTAAAATCTTTTTGAATAAATTGATAATTGGCAAAAGCGTCAAGTTTTGACCTTTTATTCAGCAGATTTTGCTTCCAATTGAGCGTACCTGCTTGTCCTTGATTATTTTCGTTATCAATTTTTGAAAAGGTGTTTTGATCATAATCGCTCATGGCCCATTCAAAATTAATAGCGGTTTTTTCTGACGGTTGAAAACCACCAACCACACTCAACATTTGAATTTTAGAAGGCGCAATTAAACGAACAATCGGGTCATAATCACCTTGTTTTATGCCTGCAATTGGCGCGATGTATTCATAGATTTTTCCTATCGTTTGATTATTTATCAACCGATAATTACCTTGATTTGCGCCAACATTTGTGAAGCGAACAAAGTACAATTCATCCGTTGATACATTTGAATATTCAAAAATTTCAACACCACCAATGTTTACTTTTTTATAAAGCACTTTGTTTTCAGACCAACTGTCTAAAACCGCTGATGGCGACACATAGGCCGCTTGATTGTCACCAGCTTGTTTGAGAATTTCAACTTGTTCAGGCGATAAGGTTTGTTGCAAGGGCTGATTTTCATTGTCTGCTTCACTGAATAAATAAGTCCCAATATGCCATTTTTCTCTTTGGTGTTTAACCCCGCCATAGGTCACGAAGCGATTGAAATTGCGCTCAGAATATTGATATTCTATCACAATTCGCATTTCAGAGGTAATAGGAAACAGAGAAGTAAAGATGATTTCTCCTGCATTATAATCAATAATATATTGATTGTTTTCACCCCGTTGCAATAATTGTCCATTAACAAAAACCCGTTCTGAACCTGAGATGATTAACACATAGCGCTCACCATTTTGCCCAATCAGTTTATATGGTCCTTGGTTACCTTCTTTGCCAATGATTTCACTCCTAGTATATTGCCCTCTTACCACTGCACCTGCCAATTCAATGGTGGTTTTGTTCCCTTCCTTACCGAATTCTATAATTGGCATCACGCCTTGTACTTTTTTATTAAAATTCAGGTACGTCAATTGCCGATTTTCTAAAAATAAATCGCCTCCCCTAATTTTCCATTTGTTTGAAAAAATTTCCATAAATACTTGGTCAAATTCATCGAGCCGTTGAGAATAGCCGCCTGATTGAATAGGAATATTACTGTCTTGAATAGAGGCGCGAATACCTATTTTATCAGACAGTTGACCTGAAATTTGCAAGTCTAAATTAGAATTTACCACTGCATTTTGGTTGTTTCCAATGACAACCCCACGGGTAATGCTACCTGAAGTTTGCAAACCATCAAAAGGTTTATTTGGCAACAACGGTTTATTGTCAAAAGAATAAATTTTATCCCCAAAAGCATTGGCGCCTACTATGCGTGTGCTATCATACAAGGTAAAGGTCTTGGTTAAAAAATCGGGTAAAACATTGTAATAAATTTGAATTTGCTCACCTATATCCTTTTGATCTTTTAAAACAATGAACCCTTCGTCAAAATGCCAAACGAAACGGTCTGTTATGATTTCATTTTTTTTGTTTAAAATTTTGTAATCAATGGGGTTAATGTGCTTTTTATCTAACTTAAGGGTGTCTTTTGAAATGGTATGCGTTTCAACAAAAAGAAACGCCTCATGGTTTTGACCATAAGTCAACCATGAGCAGATTAGCATCAATAAAAATAAGCTATTTTTTATCACTAAAAACAAAACGTAAAACTAAGAAAAAACTTGCATGTTTTTTAACTAGTAACCTTTACCTAAAAACAAAGACCTTTTAAATCTTTAAATGGAAGCAACATCAACAGTTTAGTAAACTTTCTACATGCGTAAAAAATATTGTTTTGTAATTTTGTACCCGTTTAACTTATAATTTTACATATGATATGAAAAAATTAATTTTATTAGTAGCCGTTGCTATTTGGACTATTGGTTTTTCTCAAGAGCAAACTAAAGCAGAATCTAAGTGGAAAAAAGGGGGCGTTTTCTCAGCCATTGCCAATCAGTCAACTTTTAATAATTGGATAGCTGGTGGTGTAAACAATTTAGCAGTAAACGCTAATATTAATTATGATTTTAACTATAAGAAAGAGGACTTTTCATGGGATAATAAGCTCATCTTGGCTTATGGTGTTACCAAAATTGAAGATGCTGATTTAGTAAAATCTGATGACCGTATTGACTTCAACTCGGTATTTGGTAAAAAAGCGAAGTGGGGTGAAAACTGGTATTATTCAGGCTTTTTAAGTTTAAAAACACAAATGACAACAGATTTAGGCACGCCTGCGCCAAAAGCCCCATTTGCGAGAACTACAAGTTTTTTTTCGCCTGCTTTCTTAGAAATTGGCCCTGGTATAATGTGGAAAAAATCTGACAATTTAAATATTAACATCGCACCAGCTACAGCCAGATTTGTGTTTGTAATGGATCAACAATTGGCTGATTTAGGTGCATTTGGTGTTAAAAATGGTGAAAATATGCGTTTTGAATTTGGTGCGTCATTACGGGCTTATTACAAATTTGATTTAATGAAAAATGTTACTTTAGAAAACATTTTAAACCTCTATTCAAACTACCTAGACAAACCACAAAATGTTGACGTCAACTATTTGTTGAATATAAATATGCCTATTAACAAATGGTTGTCTGCAAACGCTTCTTTTCAAGCTGTTTATGACGACAATGCTTTAAAGGCTTGGCAAACTAGACAATTGTTTGGTTTGGGCTTTAACGCTACTTTCTAAAAGTAAACGATTTTTATAAAAAAGGCGTCCTAATTGGATGCCTTTTTTTATATTTGAGAAATTTTTACGCCATGCGATTTTTTGCTTTGATTGTTTTTTTCGTTTTAATTTTCAGTTGTCAATCCACATCCGTGGTTTCAAAACATGTGAAAGGACAAATCATCAGACATGAAAATTTTCCTTCAAAATTTGTAAAGACACGTCATGTGGACGTTTGGTTACCAAAAAACTACAAAAAAAACAAAAAATATGCCGTCATCTATATGCATGATGGACAAATGCTTTTTGATTCAACGCAAACCTGGAATAAACAAGCGTGGGAAGTGGATAAAATGGCGACAGATTTAATGAAAAATGACATAACCAGAGATTTCATTGTGGTTGGTATTTGGAATATTAATGAAAGTAGACATGCTGACTATTTTCCTCAAAAACCCTATGTACTTTTAACTGAAAATGACAAAGACAAAATCAATCTTGAATTAGTTCAAAAAGGCAGAATACAAGAACTTTTTCAGCCACAATCTGACAATTATTTGAGATTTATTGTAGAAGAATTAAAGCCATTTATCGAGGTCAACTATGCCGTGTCGGCAAAAAAAGCTGATAACTTTATCATGGGAAGTAGTATGGGTGGGTTAATTTCAATGTATGCGGTGATGGAATATCCTGATGTTTTTGGTGGTGCAGGCTGTCTATCTACCCATTGGATTGGCACATGGCAAGATATAGACAATCCAATTCCGATGGCGTTTGCGCATTACATTGACCAAAAATTGCCAACCCTCAAACAAAACAAATTTTATTTTGACTATGGCGACCAAACCTTGGATGCGTTATATCCAAAACACCAACAAACCATCGATTTTATCTTTGAAAAAAACTATCAGGAACGTTTATGGCAAACACTTTATTTTCCTGGTCAAGACCACAGTGAAAAAGCTTGGAAGCAAAGATTAAACGCCCCCTTGACTTTTTTGTTAAAGTATTAATCATTAAATATGCTTCTTTAAGGAATTTATGTGCATTTTAGTATTGATAGATTGGTAATGGTAACCAAACCTTAAATGCTCTTAAATCTCTAAAATGCTAAAAGCTA
>B570J29032_109958589_pt1 | contig 13736 bp, 8 predicted proteins | sample LakMenEpi16Nov12_FD_29032 | JGI IMG/M metagenome (IMG submission 29032)
TAGGTGTTGGTGATGGTGTAGGTGGTGGTGTTGTAGTAGGTGTTGGTGATGGTGTTGGTGGTGGTGGAGTAGTTGATGGCGTTGGTGATGGTGTTGGTGTTGGTGATGGTTGATTACACGGTTTTCCAGTTGGTGTAATTGTTCCGTCAATCGCATTTGTAAAATAAGGTACGGTATTTTTTTCAACGCAAACAGTACCAGTCGCACCACTTAATAATGGTAGTGAAGTCAGTGTTGTTTGCCCGCAACCTGTATAATTTATAGTTGTGGCACTATTTCCTACGGCATAATCGTATTGTGAACAAGGGTCCGGTGGTAATGGTGGTATTGGTGGTGGAATTTTTGTAATAAATTCAGTTTCTGTTATTTCTCTAACTAAAACTTGAGTTTCAAAAATTTCTTGAGGTGTGAATGTTACCCATTTTTTAATTAAGTCATATATATCATACTTTGTACATCCCGCAATAAATGAATCAATTACTTGAGTAATTGAACCTTCACCTTCTCTTTCTAATTCTCTATCAACCAAAACATTCATTACTGATGGGTGGTCAACTAAAATTTTAAAACTAATGTTTCCATTTCTTGTAGTATTTGTGTAAGTATATATTGGCTCAGGTCTTCCTAAAAATGTATTGTCTTCCCATGATGTTTGTATATTTTCGTCGAATGATAAATCATAAGGAGGGAACCACATAATTCTACCCCCATTCGGTCCTTTTTCACAAGTTGGTAAATCCTCGTATGTAAATCCAGGAGTATTTGATGTTCTCCAAGCCAAATTTTCTAAAGAAAACATATATTTTTTTACCTTGTCTTTTCCAAAGTCTAAACTACTTGAACTTGCGTCACTATAAGGTACAATATTTAAGTTATATGTATTTGTTAATACCGAGTCAGGATATTTTCTAATGTTACCATCTGTTTTTTGTAATTCTCTATATGTGTAATAGGGTCTATCCTTTGTAAACACTCTACAATATTCATATCCAACTGGATTTTCTGATTGTTCACCAACTGAAGTTTTTGTTGAATATCTTACAACTCTTGAACCTTTAGTTAATTCTTGGTAACCATCATTAAAAATTTTAGAAACTTGATTGATTGCGTTTCCTACGTGTTCAGTTTTGTACTGAGATTTGTTACCGGCATCAACTAATTTTTGAGTTGTGTCTAATAATGAACCGGGTGTAAAATCGTATGAACTTGAGTCGTCTTCTCTATAACTTGGTGGTGTTCCCCATTGTGTTAAATCAGCACCTCCTCTTTGTGGTAGTTTTCCAGGTTTGGTATAGTTATCACTACTTGTCCATGTAAATCCTCCAAAAACTGTAGAATTTACTAATGTGGTTCCATCTGCCGCTGCACCTGCACTATAGTAGTTTCGACTATTGATTCCAAATTTTGTTTCATCTAATTGATTTGTTTCATAAGCTTTTCCTAAGTTTGAGTAAGATAAAACAGGTCCGTAAGAAGATGCATTATCATTGTACTTTGAAAGTGGTAACTCTGAAACATCAGGTGTTACTAATTTTGTAATAGAGCTTTTATTATCTCCTATGTAAAATTTTGGTTGTGGTGCAAGTAAACTAAGCCCCTTTTGGTAGTCAGGTCTAAAATAGTTATATGATAATTGTTGAAATATTAAACTTCTTGTTGGTATTGATGTATAAGTCATCAATAATTCTGATGCGTTGTTATTTGCAGGTTCTTTGTAGTTAAAAATAGGACCACCTTGACCTCCTAACGCAGAAAGTGTGTTTTGTAAAAAAGTGTTTTGATTATTAATTCTTGTAGGATAATCAAATAACTCACCAATAATATATGAATATGGACTATATAAACCGGCCAATCTACCTGCAAAGTCTACAACGTCTAATGGTGTCGGTACCCCCGCAACATCAGGTGGTGATGTAATCTTATAGTTCATGGCGATTACAGGAATGTTTCCTGTTGCCATACCTAAAACATCGAATGGGTCAGTATTTGGTTTTGCAGAAATTCCACCTGTTTGTGGGTCAATTGATGAACTAACGGCATTTACTCTACCAACTGTTTGTTGTAATAATTCTAACGCAATTCTAGATTTAAACTCCTTTTGTAAATTTTTTGCACTTATTTTAGCTAAGTTTGAATCTTGAGATAACGGCCCATCAGACCCTGTTGGATTATTTTGCAACAAAATACTATATGGTGTATATGTTGAAGGTAGAAAAATAAACGTATTATCTGAATTTGCGTAAGGTAGTTGTAATACTTGAATTACTTCATTGTCAAAATCAATATCAGAATATGAACCAGTTCCTGTTGAATATGTATTTGATAGATATGCCTGTGTTTCACTTTGACCGGCTTGTATTTCTAAAGTACTACCAATAGTGTCATCGATACCATATGGACCAACATTATCTGCCGGTAATAAATCATCATTTATAACGACAGAATCGCCATATGATGTAGTACTACCTAAAGCAGGACTTGGTCCATATTTGTTATTTATATAAGTTCTATTTTCAACAACCTGTCCTATATTTTCTAATTCACTATTTACAGTATCAGGAAAACCATATTCACCTTCATTTGATTTTGTTTGAAAATTAAGATTTATATCAGATTGTCTTCTTTCGGTTTCAGAACCGTATTGATTTATTGTAAATAAGATTGGTCTTTGTTCTTGTGATACTCTTTCTAGACGATTAGAAACTGTGTCTTCGATTGTATAATTTCCTTGTGATAAAAATAATATTCTTAAAGTTCTATACATTTCGACCTCAAACTCACTTTGTCCATTTTCAGGTCTATATAAATTTAATTTAAATAATTGTGGTCTCTCATCTACACCTTCTAATTCTAATCCACTTTGAATTGTATCTGTAAAGTCATATTCGCCAGTTCCAATGCTAGAACTTATTCTATATTGTTGTAGGTCATTATTTATTGACCACAAAGTTGTTCCATAAATTTCATCACCTTGCGATGTGGGAAAATATTGATTACTTGCGTATAATATCCCTTCTTGAGTATTACCAACAAACTCCAATTCATTTCCAATTGTATATGAAATAGAATATGGTGATTGTGTTCTAAATGATGAAAGTGTTAATACATCATTAATATTATAAACAGTTTGTCCAAAATCTTCACTCGCAAAAACACCCCATTTATTTAATATTTTTAAATCTATTTCTTTTTGGTTTCCTATTCTTTCCAAATAGTTGTTAAATGTATCAACAATTGTATATTCTCCTTCACCAATTGTTAAAATATTTTTGTCGTCATTAATAAAATAAACCGAACTTCCAAACCCTGCAATATTATTTTGAGGTTTGTAAACATTTTTTACTATGTGATATAATTCTGAATTATCACCAATCGTTTCTAAATCACTTAAGATGGTATCTGTTAAGTCATATTGTCCTTCGTTTGATTTGTAGTTCAGATTTTTATTAATTTGAACCATGTCTCCGTATTCTTCACTATCCTCGGGACCATACTGATTTATTGGAAATAATATTCTTTCTTGTCTGTCTCCAATTATTTCGATTGGTGTTGAATCAACAGGAGTTAGGTCTGTATAAGTAAATTCACCTTTAGCGGGTTTATCATCTGTTCCAAAAAAATTGACAACACGATATGCTGGCAGATTTCTTGCCAACAATTTTTTTCTAAAGTTTTCTGTAGAATTGAATGAAAGTGGACTTTCCATTAAACTTTATTTGATAAATAGATTATAGTTAGATTTTTTCTAAAGAACACCCTGTTGTTTTTGATAATCTTTCATTTTGTATAGAACCATATCCATCAATTGTTTTTGAAAAATTGGTGAGGAAAACAATTTGTTCAAGTCCGAATTGTTGTCTCCATTAACTCTACCTGAAAGATTGATGTTTAAGTCGAGAGCACCTCCTAAAGTTTGGTTATTTTGAGACATATTTTCTACAAGTTTACCCGAACTATTAAATATTTCATCTATGTTTGTACCCATCGCAACTTGGTCTCCAACTATCCCTTTATATATTGCGCCTTCTGACATAACCATTGGTTTACCATCTTTCGGTAAAAAAAGGTCTTCAACATCTTGTAATCCTGTTGCACCACCAGTTGTCACTACGTCAGATTTATTTTCAAATGCTTTTGTAAGGTTATCCATCGCTTCCTTGTATGCTGTGTTCACTGCAGGTAATACACGGAACTGGTCTGCAGCTTCAGCAATACCTTTATCGTACGCTTTAAGTCCCTCCCTATCTACACCTGACGGTGCTTCAGAAGCGGTTATTGCTTGGTCTCCCATCTTATCATTAGCCCTTTTAATTTCTTCTAACAATTCGTCTCTTTCTGTTTGGGTAAAACCTTTCAACACAGCTTCTTTTATAATATTAACATCTTTTGCTTGATTTTCTGTAATCGTCATTTGAGCGACCGCTAAATCTTTTTCTGATAATGCCGCTTTGTCTTGATAATCTTTTAACGCTTTTTGTGTGTCAGCACTTTTTAATTGTGCTTGAAGTTGTTCGGCGGTATCTGCTTCTAATTTTTTAAACCCTGGAATATCTATTGAAACTTTTCCACCTTCACCTATTTCTGCTAAACCAGCGATTAAGTTTTGTGAATCTTCATCTAAAGAATCTAAACCAAATTTATCTTTCAACATATCTAATTTGGCAGCTTCTCTACCTGCATTAACTAAATCTTCCAAATTGGCACCTGTAAGGTCTGCCTGTTCTCTTAATCTATACATGTCTTGAGTGGCAATATCGAACTTACCTGTTTCTTTGTTGAAACTAAATGCTGATTTTGTTGATTTAACAAGTTCTTCTTGTAGACCTGCCATGTCTGTTTGTGCCATGTGCAAAAGTTGAAATGGGTCTGCTAATTTACCAACAGCCCCTCCCATCATCTGAAAGGCCGCCGCTGTTTCAATAGCACCTTCAGGGTCTAAAACTTTTCCCTGTAATACCTTAGTCCCCAATGATTCCATGGTTGTTCTTAATACCATAGCTTGTTTAGCCATTTTTGTAAGACCGTCTATACCATTTTTAAAACCAAACCCACTTACATCTTTTAAACCAGTTTTTACTGTTGTCATTAATCCTTTAGCACTCAATCCTGACTTTCTTGCTGATTCAGCAATTTTTTCCATCTGTAGTAAATTAGCGGTTTGTGTCCCACCAAGTCTACTTAACTCACCTACCATTCCAGCAACATCCTTTGATGCCATACCTGTACTCTTTGATAGTGTTACCATACTTACAAGTACCTCTTTCGATGGATTGACCATTTTACCCATACTAGCCGCTAACCCCTCTACCGCATCTGTTACGTCTTGGAATGATGACCCTATATCCAAAGTTTCATGATACGCTTGAGTTAATCTTTCTCTAAACTGGGCAGCTCCAGTGACAAACCCTCCCATTGTCCTTTGTAAAGACAACGCTTGGTCATTCATAGATATAAGAGCCTTATTTGCGTTTTCTAATATTGTCTGAGGTTCTGCACCTATAACAAAATTTTGTAAAGCTTCTTTTAGTTCACCTATTTGACCTTTTAATCCTGTGGCTGTATTGTATGCAGAAGTACCTCCATCCGAGGTTTTTGCGCCTGAGCTAGCGGAAGGTTCACTACCAAAAAATAACATCATCATACTAATAAGTATTTATTCGAGTTAATTTTTTTTATTTTCTTCAATTAACTTATTTATGAAATATTTTCTTTCGAACGTAGGCATACTCATACAATCTTTGTATGTGAAATTACAATATTTACAAAGATAGTATATCTCATCCATGAGATTTATTTTATACTGTGAAGAAAGGGCGAAAAAACTCCACCCCAAAAGCAACTTCAAAAGTTACTTTTTCTCCTGATGGGGCGATAACTGTTTTTTTTAAATCCAAAGAAGGTTCACAATCTTTTATAAATTTTCTTATTGACTTAGAGTCCGCAATTGGTAATCGACTTATAAATGATGAAATATATTCTCTATCTCTATTCCCATCTATTTCTATAATGTGTTTTTCTAAAGTTTTAGTTATTGTGGGCGCAACCATCCCATTAGGATAAGAATCCTTAATTTTATCTAAATCAGAAATATCCCCTAATGATAATAACTTTAATAAAACTTTTTTATTTGACTTAGGTAAAACAAATTCAAAAAGACCCAATTCATTTGGTTTAACTTTTGGCTCTTCATAGGATATGTTTTCTAATGTTATTGTTATTTCAAATCTTTTATTTGTAAGTGGGTCTGTCAACTCATAATTATATTCTGTACCAAAAGACGTGTTTCTTAAAAAGATAAGAATAACTCTGGCGTCAACTTCTAAAAGTTGGTTTACGTCAAATCCTGGCTCATAAACTTTATTTTTTAAAAGACTGGTTACGATACCATCTTTGAGCGAATTTGGTGACATTAAAATATTTTCGTCAGTTGCTGTTAGATAACCTACCTTTAAACTTTCCTTTTTTGGTTTGTAAAAAATACCTTTAGTCGGTAGGTTTACCACATCGTGTGGTAAATTAAAATCCATTTGTCCATAAATTTCTGATTGCTCCATAGTTTTTTATTTTAAAAATAGTTTTACAATAGTCAATGTAAATAAAAAATCCCACCTGAAAAGATGGGATTGTAATATATTTTATTTTTATTTTAGTATACTAAAATACATCTGTCAGGTCTTAATGTTGCTTTTACTGTGATAAGTCCATCTTCACTATAACCTAACGAGTCGAAATCAACACTTGTTAAAAATACTCCTTGTAATATCCATTTTTCAACCGCCACACCTGTTGGGTCTAACATTTCTAAATCAATATCTTTTTTGTATCCTGCAGCATAACCCATACGTCCTGTAACTGATTCAGCGTGTAAACGAACCCACTCCATTAACGCTTGTGATGCTGATGGTCCAATAGGGTCACGGAACGTAACATCAATCGTACCCCAAGTAAATCTACCTGCAACATATGTTGATGTGTTTAAAAATGGAATTTCCACTTCTTTGATTTCAACTTTTGGTCTTGACGTGGATTCAACATACCAAGAGTTAATCCCCAAAGAAGAAGGGAAAGTAATGATAAACCTATTTTTTCTTTTAGGTTCATACTGAAAGGGCATTTTCATTAATAAATCAGCCATATCTTTTGTTTTAAGTTTGTTTTATTTATTTTATAAATATCTAAAAATAATTTTTTTTATTTACTTTTTATTTTTTTTAAAATATTCTATAACTAGAACCTAGTATTTAACTTTTTCTCCTCCCTTAGTTAAATATAAGTTTACTGGATTTTCTTCATATTCTTGATTTAACAATTCAGATATTTTCTCAATATTTCTTAGGTCATCATCTGAAAAACCAATTAATGGTTCCCATATAGGATTTGCATTAACATCGTTTTTAAACATCGGTGTCCCCCTTAATTCCATATTTTTTGACAATTCTTTTGCCAAGTCTCTGCAATAAGAAATAAAGTTTTTAAGTGCGTTGAATTTTTCTATTTCAGGGTTTGATGCACTACCTTTATTAAAGGATACCGGTTCAAAAACACACATGTCTAAATATTCATTTAATTCTGATGGTGATAATGCTTCAATTTTGGTATCATTTGACACTTTGTTTCCTATTTTTCTGTACTCATTTAAATTTTTAGCTAACTCTCGCGAGTTAATACCCTCTTTATTACTCATTATAAGGTTGTATGTTGCCTCTTTAAGTGTTTCAGGACTATGACCCCTTGCTGTGATGATTGCAAATATTGAACCCCCGTTAATACACTCCACAAAGTCTTTCCAAGCAGGACCTGTTTTAGCCATCATGGAATCTAATATGAATCTTTTATTACCTGGTTCTTTAAAATTTCTAAAAGCCCCCAAAGCATACCCTATGATTTTTTTTCCTCTATAATCAAAAGGTTCAACCCCGATTTCTGACCGATACTCTGCAAAGTCTTCAGTTGACATTGGGACTTCATTTTCATCTTCATCCACAACCATAATAGATGTTGGCATAAACATGATGTTGTCGTCCCAATCAAACGCATAATATTTCAAGTCAGGTCGTCCTACCTCATCAAAACCTTCTTTTATGAATTTTTTAATTCCCCTTTTAACCAAACCTTTTAAATTCATTACTTTTTAAGTATTTCTAATAGTTTTTCAAGTTGACTCTCAGTTAAAACAATATTTTGTTTTTTATTAGAAAATGTTTTTTTTCCTGTGTTTGTATAACCAAGAGATTCTTTTATTATTTTTTTTTCTATTTTCATTTTTTTATATTGTTATTTTTATAGGTCATCAAATGAAGCTCCTGCCGGTGTAATTACAAATTCGATGTCAATATATTCTAACGCTCTTGTAGGTTTTATAAATATTTTACCTGTTAAAGTGTTAGAGTCTAAGTCTTCAGGTGTGTTAGATACTTGAACTCTAAAGTCAATAAGACCACGGTCTCTTCTAATTTGGTCTAATATTGGGTTTACTGAATCCAAGAAATCTTGTCTAACTTTAGCATCGTTTTGTTCAAACAATAATCTAACCGCCACAGCCGAAATTAACTTACGAGCTTGTAATAATAGTCTTCTAACATTAATTCTATCTAGTGCAGATTCTCTTACTTGTAAAGTTTTATTACCCCATATTACTGTACCAACATCATTAAAAGTGGCGATTGGGTTAATACTTCCTTTATATAATGTATCTCTATCATCTTGAGTAAGATTTCTTCTTGCTCTAATTGCGTTTACCAAACCTCTTGTGTAACCAGCCGATGCGAACCATGGGAATGCAATATTATCAGTTAATGCGAAGTTTCTAACTACCTCTGATGTTGCAGGAATGTAAAGTTGTGTGTTTGATACACTATCTAATGTTAAAATCCAAGGATAATAAGTAGCTGTGTAGTTTGAATCGATTCCTGTTTGTTCCAAATTATTTACCGCCTCTGTTGGGAATATTAATCCTTCAGAAATATCATCATAAGATGGTAAAAATAAGTTAAAGTCTGGTGTTGTGCAAACATAAAGTGAATCCGCTCTATCGAATTGTACCATTTCTATCGCGTCTTCAACTAAATTTGAATTGTTTACATAATCAATACCCGGTGTTGCAAATACATTTATATTAGTTCTTTCAGGGTTAGCGAATGTATCTTGACCCCATCGATATGCGTAGTAGTCAGTATTTGCCCAATTTTCTTGATTAGGTCCAGAAATAGGTTTGAATGCCCCCCAACCCGTAGCGGTTGGGTAAGTAACTGAACTTGCAGCTCCATTCATAAACCCAGTTTGACCAAGAGCAAAAGTATCACCGTTTGTTCTATATTCTCTATAAATGTCCCAACCATCAAAACCACCATAAGGTAAAACTGTGAATTTTCTTGTATTTAGGTTATAGTATGTGTCGGAAACATTAGTAGGTTCTGAGTCAAATGAGCCCCTACCTACGTAAAATGCACTTTCCCCTGACGTTGCGTAGGCTGATGATATGGTAACAATAGTTGCTCCACTATCTAAGTGGAAACCTTTTGTTTTATAACCCCACTCATCGCCAGTTGTTGCAGTTGCCAAATTATTAGGAATTTGTTTTCCTTTATATTGGAAAAAATCATAATCAAAACCAACACCGTTACTGATACCTAAGTAAGCAAAACGAGGACTCTCACCCGAAGAACGTTGTTCATTATTAAATCCACTTGTAGTACCAAATGGTGGGTCATAAATAAGTTCGTTTGGTTTATAATATACAGTTTTATATGGAACAAATGGTGGAGTTGCATTAGCATATTCTCTTGAAATATATCCTTCAAAACCACAAGGTAGTGAGTCTATCGGAGCATCGTTGTTCATTTCTAACATAACATATTTAGACCTAACTTGATACTCACCATTAGATGTACCAATCTTTTTAGCTATAAAACTATTTTGACTAGGGTTCATAGTACAACCACGGAAACTTTCTAAAACAACAACATTTGAGTCTGTATCGTAGAAATCACGAACTAATACGTCAAACGTTAAATTATTAAATGAGATATTTGCGATTGATATTTTTACCAAAGTGTTAGCCGCGTTACCATCAGATATTAAAACAAATCTAAATAGGTTAAATACTCTACTACCACGTAATTCAGAAACTAAATAAGGGGTTTTAGGAGTTTGGTATTGCTCCAAATAGAAGGCGATACTATCTGAATAGTTTAAGTTAGTAGAGTCTGTAACTCCAGGTAATTCAACTAAATCACAATATAGTCCTCTAATTTTTCCTTCGTTATATCCATAATTAAGTAGTGAACTATAAGTTTCTTCAACAAAAATTGGAACATCTGTTCTACTTTTTCCAAAATTACTACCTCCAAAAACTTTTCTCAAAAAGTTTGGACTTAGACTGTTCATTGATGTTTCAAACGAGAAGTTTGTATTTTGATAAGTTGTTCCTGTAATAAGGAAAGTCAATTTAGGGTTTTTAGTAACTCCCGAATATTTACCTGAGCAAACCATTGTAACGCCTGTAGTTGCTGAAACTTGAAATAAAGGTCCGTGTTGAGTAGAACTAAATGTTGAAATACCTCTTGACCTTAAAGTCGCAACAACAACTTCATCATATTCACTGTATGGTGAACCTGAATAATTTGTGGTATAAACCGCAACTGTACCTGAGTAAACACCTGAAACTGGTGTTGATGAAATACCTGACATTGCGACCCCAAAACCAACACCATAGTAACTGTTGTTTGGTGGATTATGAGTATAATCAAATAATGCGTAGTACCAAGGGTCGTTTGTTGTTTGTGCAGACAAAGAACTAGCAGTTGCCCCTGTTAAATTACCAACACCAAATGTTTCTGAGTATGATGTAATTGTTCCTGTACCGTTTGTACTAACACTTGTTACTGAATTGAAAGTAGAAGAACTTACACTACCCCAAAATAGTGCGGTATTTCCAGATGTTGAGGCTGAAATTGCGAATGAACTAATTCTGTTAGTAACGTATGTTTGTAAGTCTTGATTTACTGAGGAAGTTCCACCATCAAATTGTGTGTACGTGTTGTAAAAACTACCATTTACGTTAATTGCTCCTGGTATAGAGGAAGTGAAAGTAATAGTACCTCCAGTTGTCCCTGTGAATGTTATACCCAAAGGACCTGTTGTACCTGTTGCCGTCATCGTTGATGGATTAGGGTTTGCGATTGTAGTAATAGACCAAGATGGTCCCGCATCATAACCAGATAATCCAAGTACTCTTGTTACAAATAATTGATTTGATTGTGTTAAATATGATTTAGCGATATAACCTAATTCATATTTTGGAATTTGTGTGTTTACAAATTTTTCAGGACTAGTACCTCCAAAATAAGTGGTAAACTCATCAAAATTTGTTATGAAAATTGGTTCAAATGCAGGACCACGAAGTGTCTCTCCTGCTAAACCTAATGTAGTAACCCCAACACTTTGAGCTACAAATGTTAAATCTCTTTCTGAAGTATAAACTCCTGGCGAAACGAATATTTTATTAGATGCCATGTTAAATGTAAAGTTTTTTCTTTTATTTTATATATAAATACAATAATAAATTGTAAAAAACTTTACTACAAACCAATATTTATTTCTAAGTAAGAAAAAATTCTACCTTTTTTCTGCCTAATGAAAATTAACATAATGAAAAAAATTAAAAACTTAAAAATTTCAGAGGAAACCCATCAAATCCTAAAAAAGTATTGCGAAGTGAATGGATTAAAGATGTATAAATTTTTGGAAAGTTTGATTAAAAAAAATTGTGAAAAGAAAAAAGACTTGTATGGTGAATAATTAAACCAAATACGCAACTGTTTTTATTACAGAAGTTTGCGTAATAAGTTTTTTAAAAGCATTAACAACCAAAGTATCACCATCATTTATTTGGATGACTGATAAATTATCACCTACGTAGTTACCATTTATAAAAACCGAAAACGAGTCGTTACAAACCGAACTTGTTGTTGATATGGTTACTCCCGTTGGGTTAGAAAAAGATGGTATTGTTCCGCCTTGAACACAATATGTCGATGATGTTCCTGATGTAATACCTGAAATTGATATTGGAATACCATTACACCCCGTAAAGTTTAAATTGTTTGATGTATTAGATGTAAATGAAAAATTGTAACAACTTACCAAATTTTCAACTCCCGAAACTTTTAAATCAACCGTATATCTAAAAACTTCAGACAGAGTGGTAACGCCGGGGAGAAAAGTCAAATCCAAATCAAAAAAATCGGGTCTTGGTGGTTGTTGTTGAACTCTTCTTGATTTGTTAATTGTATCCACTTCAAACATCGAAAGTTGTCTAGTAATCGCTGGTGAAACTTCAAACTCATCTTCATCAATCAACAAACCTTTCATGATAAAAGTATAACTTATGATATAGTATTTTCTTTTTCCTATGTCTTTTGCTGACTCATCAGCAACACTTTCCATTATTAATGGAATATAATGTCCCTTTATTTGTCTATAAGCTTGCTTTGATGTAAATTTTTCCATAACAATTTTATTGAACTCGTTAAGTTCTCTCATTCTGTTACAAAATATTTTTACATTATATGTAATGTCGACAGGAATTGGTTGTGGTATTTTATAAACGTCAGCCCCTTTTCTTTGACCATCCCATGTTGGGACCGAATAATAAAAAAATTGTCTTCTGTTTGGAATATTTGCAGCTCCTCCCTGAAATGTTCCATATTTAACTTCAGGAGTTCTTACTGTTGCAATAAATGGTAAGGATATATTTTTGTCTAAATCTTGAAAGTCCCATGTTTCAGTAAACTGAGACCAGTTTTGATTTGTAATAATTCTATCTACGGTTGGTACGACCTTTTCTTCCATTACAAGTTTTAGGTCTTCTTTTACAAAATCCAACATACCTCTATCCAAATCTGCATGTAAAACGCCTTTAGGTAAATAAGTACCATAGTCAGTAATATCATCAAGCATTTCTTGACGCCTTTCTCGACCTACCTTTTCAGGTATTAATGGTAATGAATTTTTAACTTTTTTTGGTAATGCCATTTTTAAATTCCTCTAAATTCGTCATCAACAACAGGTGCCGCAACAATTGACCGATAAAATGGTCTATAACCACCGTATGTGTGTTTATTGTCTGACACTACACGACCATCGTCAACAACACTAAAATATCTCACTTTTGATTCTGTTTCGTAATAACCAATATAGTCCCCATAAGAAATATCAATTTCTAAATTGTCCAATTCTTTTTGATAAACACCAATTTTTAAATTACCTGGTTCGCTTTGTGTTAATTTAGAATTTCCATAATCAGTATTAGTTGGTGCCTCTATTTGTACGTAACCTTTAAATTCAATTGGAGCTAAAAACTGTATTCCATCTGATAAAGTTTCACCATAAACATCGTCGTTGTTTGTTTTCTGCTTATCCACTCTATATAAGACCAAAGTAAAATTCATATCACCACCTAACCATTCTTCACCCATGGAAATATCTAAATCAAAATCTTCTTCAGAAAAAAATTTGTTTAGTCTTGTTATAGGAACTCTTGGTTGTGTCATACTTATAAATACTTTGATTGATTTTTTCTTGAATTTTATTATATTTTAATATACTATGGAAGATTTTGTGCCCAAAACACCCGAATCAAAAGCTCTTTTAATATTAGATGATTACGAAGGGTCAAATAACTATATCCTTAATTTAAAACACAAAAAAGAGAATAGTAAGTCTTTCGTACCTAC
>B570J29032_109958588_pt1 | contig 13733 bp, 14 predicted proteins | sample LakMenEpi16Nov12_FD_29032 | JGI IMG/M metagenome (IMG submission 29032)
ATTCCTTAAAATAATATATCTCTAAACATCTTTGGTAAGATTTTTGCATAATATTTACAAACCCTTGATTATGCGAAATTTTATACTTTTTTTTCTTTTTAACCTGTTTTCTTTTGCTCAAGACATCGATTCAAAAATAGAAGCTGATATTTTATACAGCCAATCCCAATTATTTGATAAAACTTTTCATGGCCTATCATTTGGTGTTTCTGGGGCTTGGAAAGAAAATATTTATGTAGGCGCATTCGTAAATTTACAATTTAAAAATACCAATCCTTCTCACTTTATTGTGCAAGATCCTTTGGTTACGCATGTTGATTTTGGCATTCAAATTAAAAAATATCTTGTTCGAACAAATCGCTTTCACTTGAGTCCTTTTTTAATTAATTCATGGGGAATCACTAGTTTACAAGATCAATCCATTACAGAAATTGTAGAAACCGAATTTGGCCCAGAAGAACGAGCAGTAACCATCGAAAGAAATCATCTTTTTTTGGTGCAAGCAGGTGTTGATTTACAATTTAGATTGGCCGACAGCAAAAGAGGTCCACAATATTTTTTGTCCACCAGAGCAGCCTATCGGACAGGATTTGGTCGCTTGAATTATGGTTTCCTGTCTGATTATCAGGGCCTATATTTTGGTGTGGGTTTAACCTTAAAATACCAAAGTTTTTCGTTTTAGTCGTTGAGAAGATCACCATGCACTTGATGTCTTGCAAGAACTGATTCACAAAAAAAATCAAATAGTTAACAAATAAATCAAAAAACCTTATCAAATAGCCCCGATTGCAGTGGCATCCTTTTTTCTCGTTTTTTCAACGAGAAAAAAGATATAGCGAAAAGCGGGAACGGTAATTAAAGATGAAGACCAAGCCTTTCGCTCCAATAAATTACTACTTTTTTATAAAATTGATGTTTCTCATTAAGCCTTCAAACTTGGTGCGATGCACGGCTGATTTCTTAAAAACTTTTTTAAAAACATCGGACGTCATCTCTTCCCAATCTTTTTTGGTATAGTTTAAAAGCTCATGATTGGGTTCAAATTTGGGTTCGTTGTGTGTTTTAGAAAAAGAATTCCAAGGACAAACATCTTGGCATACATCGCAGCCAAACATCCAATCGTCCATTTGCGATTTGAAACTTTGGGGTATGTTTTCCTTAAGTTCGATAGTTAAATAGGAAATACATTTACTGGCATCCAACACATACGGTTGAATAATGGCTTCGGTTGGACAAGCATCAATGCAAGCCGTGCAAGTGCCACAATGATCTGTGGTTGGCGCATCAGGCAGCAGATCTAAATCAAGAATGAGCTCTGCAATAAAATAAAATGACCCTGCTTTTTTAGTCAATAAATTGGTGTGTTTACCGACCCAGCCTAAACCACTTTTGGCTGCCCACGCTTTTTCTAAAACAGGTGCAGAATCTACAAAGACCCGACCACTTACCTCGCCTATTTGCTCGGACAAACTTTGCATTAATGTTTTGAGTTTATCTTTAATCACAAAATGATAATCTTCCGCATAGGCGTATTTAGCTATTTTATAACTGTCTGGATTTTGCTGTTGGCTAGGGAAATAATTATACAATAATGACACAACAGACTTTGCGCCATCAACCAAAAGTCTCGGGTCAAGGCGTTTATCAAAATGATTGGCCATGTATTGCATTTGCCCATGATGATTGGCCTTCAGCCATTGCTCCAATCTTGGGGCTTCTTGTTCAAGAAAGCCAGCCTTAGAAATACCACAACTTAAAAAACCAAGACGTTTGGCCTCAGTTTTAATTAGCTGGCTATGTTTTTCTATGGGGGTCATAATCGATTGGTAAAGGTCAAAACCGCATCAAAAGGTTTTAAGGTAATTAATGGCTTAATTTGAATAGGTGTTTTCTTTTCTTTTATTTCAAATCGCTCTACAACGGTCATAATGGCTAAAATCATTTCATACATGGCAAAATTATTGCCAATGCACATCCGCTGTCCAGCGCCAAATGGGTAATAATTTTTAGAAAATTTTATGCTTTCATCCAAAAAACGTTCTGGCATAAACGCCTCTGGATTTGGCCAAAAATCGGGGTGCCGATGAATTTCATACACAGAAAACAAAAGATTGGAACCTTTTGGTAGATGAAAATCATTAAAATCGTCAGCTTCTTTATTAATGCGATCAATAAAATAAGCTGGCGGATATAATCGCATGGCTTCTTCGATGACTAATTTGGTATAACTGGTATTTTTTAGCCAATACAATATTTCATCTGATTCACTTTTTACTTTTTTAACCTCCGCCAATATTTTTGCTTGTGCTTTTGGGTGTCTGGCTAACAGCTCACAGGTGAAAGTCAATGCATTTGAAGTTGTTTCATGGCCTGCAGCAAAAAGTATAAGAATTTCATCTAATAATTGCGCTTCTACCATTGGTTCACCATCATCATAACGGGCATCGAGTAACATACTTAGTAAATCATTGTACTTATCCGTACTTTGTTTTCTTTGGTTAACTAATTTTCTTAAAATAGCCCGTGACTCATCAATTAAATCGATATGAAACTTGATTTTACCTGATAATCTAAACCACCAATTTAAATAAGGTTGACGCAATTCCTTAACCAGCATTTGCTGCGTAATCTCAGTAGCATGCTGAAGCCTTTTTATATCTTCCTCCTCAACTTTAGAGCTAAACAAAGATTTTACCACCGTTTGAAAAGCCAAGTCATTAAAAACAGGAAAAACATCAAGTGGTTGGTCTCCTTCAATATGATCTAACTCTTTCTGAATGATTGCATAAACTGTATCTAGCAAAAGAGCCAACTGACTTTTATGAAAAGCTGGTTGAATGAGCTTTCTCTGTTTTTGCCATTGTTTGCCCTCAGCGGTCAATAGACCTTTACCAATATATTTAGCTAAATCTTTGGTTTGTATGGGTGATTTTGAATAATTCTTTTGGTTTTTTTGCAAAACATAACTGAGCAACTCAGCATCGCGACAAAATAGAACAGAATGACCCAGACCAACATTTAGTCGAAATATATTACCATAGCGACCAAAATTGGCCTGATGAAAAGGTAAAGGATTTCTTAAAATTTCTAAAGAATGTTTTAAAAATCTAAAAAATGAAACCTCGGGAATCTTTTTAGAGGAATTTTGCATAGCTTTTTTATTCAAAAAGACCGCCTTGAATGTTAGGCTTCATTCGACCCAAATGTCTATAAGCTTTTTCTGTCACCTCACGTCCACGAGGCGTGCGCAAAATAAATCCCTCTTGAATCAAAAAAGGTTCATAAACTTCTTCAATGGTTTCACCACTTTCAGAAACAGCTGTTGCAAGTGTGGTTAGACCAACTGGTCCACCCTTGAATTTGTCAATAATGGTGGTCAAAATCTTATTGTCCATTTCATCTAAACCATGGGCGTCAACGTGCAGTGCATTTAGGGCATATCTGGCAATTTCGACATCAATCGTGCCATTCCCTTTGATTTGTGCAAAATCTCGCACACGACGCAACAACGCATTAGCAATACGCGGCGTACCTCTACTTCTGCCTGCAATTTCTATAGCGGCCGCATGATGAATAGGCACTTTAAGAATTTGAGCACTTCGCTCAACGATAGTTGTTAAAAGTTCGGTGTTATAATACTGTAAACGTGATTGAATACCAAATCTGGCGCGCATAGGAGCTGTTAGCAAACCCGACCGTGTGGTTGCGCCAACTAGTGTGAACGGCGATAAATTGATTTGAACAGACCGTGCGTTTGGCCCACTTTCAATCATGATATCAATGCGGAAATCTTCCATGGCTGAATATAAATATTCCTCAACAATGGGACTTAGGCGGTGAATTTCATCAATAAATAGAATATCTCGTTCTTCTAGATTGGTCAATAAACCAGCCAAATCTCCAGGTTTATCTAGCACTGGGCCTGAAGTAATCTTGATACCTACACCTAATTCATTGGCCAAAATATTAGCCAAAGTCGTTTTACCAAGTCCTGGTGGCCCATGAAAAAGAGAATGATCAAGCGCTTCACCTCTCAAGTTCGCGGCTTTTACGAAAACCTTCAGATTTTCTAAAACAGAATCTTGGCCCGCAAAATCATCAAAGGAGAGGGGTCGCAATTTTTTTTCTACATCAAACTCTTCGGCATTAAAATGTTTGCCTGTTGCATCTAAATTTTCATTCATAGCACAAAAGTAATGATTTTTTTGATTGGAAACGCATGGATTGGGGCATATTTGTGGCTATTTTTATATTACTTTTTTTAAAACTTTCGTTTGCAAGAGATATGGTACGGAAAAGTAACTATTTCTTTTTATTAGCAATAAATCAGTGGCAAAAATTTTAACAAATGACAAATAAACAAAGATATAACGGAACGTAATGGGGATAAATCATTCCCTGCTAACATTCATCGTCGGTACGGGAACGGCTACCATATAAAAAGCCCCAACCCAATTGCTCCAAAAAAGATTATCACTTCAACCCCTGGTATGCTAAAAAGGCAACCAAATAGGCAAAGCCACTCATGAAAATTAACTGAATCATTGGCCATTTCCAAGAATTGGTCTCTTTTTTTACGATGGCTAAAGTGCTGATGCACTGCATCGCAAAGGCATAAAATAACAACAAAGAAATGCCAGTAGCGAAGTTATAAACAGGTTTTTTCGTCACATAATGCTTTTCATCTCTCATACGCTCTTTGATTGTTTCTTCGTCATCTGTAGCTTGGCCTACGTTGTAAATGGTAGCCATGGTGCCAACAAAAACTTCTCGCGCAGCGAATGAGGCAATTACACCAATGCCAATTTTCCAATCATAGCCTAAAGGCTCAACAACTGGCTCGATGGCTTTGCCCATGATGCCCATATAGGAATGTTCTAATTTATAGGCAGCCACCTGATCGGCTAATTCATCGTTTGCTAATTGCGGATTGGCTACTGAAACGATTTTTTCTGCAAATTCAAATTCGTGACTTGGTCCATGAGCACCTAAAAACCATAAGATAATTGACAATGAAATAATGATAAGCCCAGCACCTGTAACAAATGCCTTGGTTTTTTCAAAAACATTAATGCCTACATTTTTATAAAAAGGCATTTTATAATTGGGCATTTCAACCACAAAATAGGATTTTGTCTTGGTTTTTATCACTTTGTTTAAAATAATGGCACCAACAATCGCCATTAAGAAACCTAATAAATATAAACCCAAGAGCATAAGGGCTTGCGCACCAAATAAACCAAACACTTTAGTCGGAGGAATAATAATGCCAATTATGATGGCATAAACAGGTAGTCTAGCGGAGCAGGTGGTGAAGGGTGTTATTAATATGGTGACTAAACGTTCTTTCCAATTTTCAATATTTCTAGTGGCCATAATGGCTGGTATGGCACAAGCGGTTCCTGAAATAAGTGGCACAACGCTTTTGCCGCTCAAACCAAATTTGCGCATGATTTTATCCATCATAAAAACAACCCGACTCATATAACCACTTTCTTCCAGAAGTGAAATAAAGAAAAACAAAATTGCGATTTGCGGAATAAAAATTAAAACTCCAGAAATGCCGGGTATCAAGCCTTCTGTTAATAAACTTGTGGTCATGCCTGCTGGCAATTTTTCTGATAACCAATTGCTTAAAGCACCAAAGCTTTCATCAATAAAGTCCATAGGTGCACTGCTCCAATCAAATATGGCCTGGAAAATAAGTAACAATATGGCGATGAAAATCAGAAAACCAAAAACCTTATGGGTTAAAATTCTATCAATTCTTGTGGTGAAATCTTCTGCAAGCTGGTCATCAAATTGATAAAATTGTTTGATCCATGTATTGATTAATTGATAACGCTTGATAGTTTCTTTATGAAGATACTTTTTTAAGTCATTATGGGCAGTGTCTAATAAATTATAATCTTTATTGTTCGCAACTTCTTCAAAATAAAGACCTTGCGTTTGAGCCAACCACAACGCATACAAAGGACTAGACGGACTTAATGTCTTTAATTTTTCAAAAAAAGCTTGATCAATACTTTTCAAATCAAAAATAGGTGCAGAATCAAGTGCAGAAATATCTTGAAGTACGGTTTTCAAGTCACTTATCCCCTCGCCTTTTCTTGTACTTGTTAATATGATCTTTGTCTTTAAAGTTTTTTCCAAACCAACTAAATCTATTGAAATTCCTTTTTGCTTTAACCGATCAGACATGTTAAAAACCAATAAAGCAGGCAGACCTAAATCTTTAATTTGCGTAAATAAAAAAAGATTACGCTTGAGATTTTCTACATCACAGACCACAATTACGGCATCAGGATGATTTTTGTCTGACTTATTCATGAGTAGTTCTAAAACCACTTGTTCGTCTTTGGCGTGTGTATTTAAACTGTAAGTACCAGGCAAATCAATCAATTCAATAGGTGTTTTATCAGCGAGTTCAAAATAGCCTACTTTCCGCTGCACGGTAATGCCTGGGTAGTTGCCAACTTGCTGGTTTAGGCCTGTCAATTGATTAAAAAGTGAGGTTTTTCCTGTATTAGGGTTACCTATTAACGCTATTTTTAAAGGTTTGTTTTTGCTCATTTTAGTCAGTTAATTCACTACTACTTCAATATGTTTAGCTGTTTCTTTTCTTATGGCCACACGCGTGCCATCAATATCAAAGCACAAAGGATCACCAAGTGGTGCTGCATTTATAAACTGGACTTCATGTTGTTCCATGCAACCCATTTCAATCAATTTTAAAGGCACTCGGTCTTTGTTGATAGTTACAATAACAGCTTTTTGATTCGGTTTGAGTTGGTCTAGAGTCATGGCGTGAGGATTGATGATTGATGATTGATGGATGTTGGATGCTGGATGCTTAGTGATGCTTATAGGTCCTAAATTTGATTTTTGATTTTGAAATTGCTATTGAATTTTGACATTTATATTGCTATTGCCATTGACATTGCTATTGCCATTGACATTGACATTGATTTTTGAAATTCTATTTTGCTTTTTCAGAATCAATAAGAAAGAGAATATCTTGATAAAGGCGATCTATTTCTTCCAATTTGGTACCGTCATAAAAACCTCTAACTTGTCGCTTTTTATCAACCAAAACAAAGTTTTCTGTATGTACCATGTCATAAAGTTCGCTGCTATCAGCGGTTTCAACGGCTAAATAAGATTGGCGTGCGATATAAAAAATATCTTTTTTATCGCCAGTAACCAAATGCCAAATCTTGTCGTCCACACCTTTTTTTTGCGCATAAGACTTCAAAACAGACACTGAATCAATATCAGGCATAACGGTATGAGACAGCAACATGACGTCTTTGAGGTTTTTGATTTTATTTTGCAAAATGACCATATTATCTTTCATGATAGGACAAATGGTTGGACAGGTGGTAAAGAAAAAATCTGCCACATAAATTTTGTCTCTGAAGGTTTCTTGTGTTATGGTTTCACCATTTTGATTCACAAAAGAAAAGTCGGCTATTTTGTGATTTTTTGCTATGTGTTGCACCGTGCTATCCACTAAACCGGGGTTAACCATGGCTGGATTATAAATAGGCAAAATCTTTTTTGGGGTTAATAAGTGGTAAGTTATGCCAATAAAAATGACGGAAAACACAACAAAGAAATAAATGACAAAACGTCGTTTTCGAATATATTCGTTCATGAAAATAAATAAAACACAAATATATTAAAATAAGATAAAATGAAATCAGCATTTAGAAGAATTTGGCAATTATTAAGTATAGAAAAGTAGATGTCTGCGATTGATACATTCTAAAAACAAATCTATATATTTGCAACTTTTATTCAACTTTATGATTGCTTATAAAATATACACCAACCAACCTGATGATCCATGGATAACTTTTGTTCATGGCGCAGGCGGCAGCAGTGCCGTTTGGTTTAAGCAAATCAAATTTTTTCAGGAGCATTTTAATGTTTTGTTGCTCGATTTGCGAGGACATGGTGTTTCTAAAAATCATTCGTCGCAAAAAAAATACACGTTTAAGCAAATCGCTGAAGATGTAAAAGAGGTTTTAGACCATCTCAAAATTGAATGTTCCCATTTTGTTGGTATTTCATTAGGGACTATCGTGATTAGGCAATTGGCAGAGATGTATCCGCAAAATGTGAAATCAATGATTATGGGTGGTGCCATTTTGAAAATGAACTTTAAATCACAAATATTGATGCGTGTGGGTAATGTTTTTAAATATATATTGCCTTATTTGATGCTATATAAGTTGTTTGCATACATCATTATGCCTAAAAAAAACCACAAGAAATCGCGGTTAATATTCGTTAATGAAGCCAAAAAACTTTATCAAAAAGAGTTTATTAAATGGTTTAAATTGACGGCAGAAATCAATCCAATTTTGAAGTGGTTTAGGCAGAAGGAGCTTAATATACCGACTTTATATGTAATGGGTGATCAAGATTATATGTTTTTGCCGATTGTTAGGCAAGTGGTGAATCAGCATATTAGTTCATCAAAATTGTTCGTCATAGAGCAATGTGGTCATGTAGTCAATATTGAAAAAGCACAGCAATTTAATGAAGGTGTTTTAGATTTTTTGAAGCCTAAGCGTTAATTTTCTATGCGTCAATTTTCAATGTTTTCAAAGTCTTAATACTTAATACAATAGTCTTTGTACTACAAATAATGGTCTTTCAATTCAAACAATTTAACATCAAACAATCGCAATCTGCCATGAAAGTTGGGACAGATGGGGTTTTATTAGGGGCTTGGACACCCATCAAAAACCAACCGTCTACCATTTTAGATATCGGTGCTGGCACTGGCCTTTTGGCTTTGATGTTGGCTCAGCGAACCTCTGCAGAAATGATTGATGCGATAGAAATTGAAGAAGGTGCTTATGAAGAATGTGTGGAAAATTTTGAAAACTCACCATGGAATGACCGTTTATTTTGTTTTCATGCCGGTTTAGATGAATTTGTTGAAGAACCTGAAGTGCTTTATGACCTGATCGTTTGTAACCCGCCTTTTTATGAAGAACATTACAAATCTGAAAAACCTCAGCGTGATTTAGCGCGTTTTCAAGATGCCATGCCTTTTGAAGAATTGGTTGAAGCTGTTGATTTTCTCTTGTCAGATGAAGGTGTTTTTTCGGTGATTATTCCTTTTCATGAAGAAGAAAAATTTATACTTTTAGCTGCTGATTCTTCCTTGTTTCCATTTAAAGTAACTAGAGTGAAAGGTCATGCAACCGCTGCTATAAAAAGAAGTTTGTTGGCTTTTAGCAGAATAAAAACTGTTGATATTCAGACAGATGAGTTGATTATAGAAATTGATCGCCATCAATATACAGATACTTATCAAGCGTTAACTAAGGATTTTTATATCAAGTTGTAATACCAATTGCACCTGTAAAATAACACGATTTGCTTGCTTTGCAGCCTTTTGACTATGGAGTAATTGCTAGGGACTGTGGACTTGTCACTAAGGACTAAACTTATTGCTCAGGAGCAATTTCTATCTCTAAATCTTGAATATCTGCGCTAATTGGGATTTGACAACCTAATCGGCTGTTTTCTTTCACATGATAAGCCTCTGAAAGCATCGCTTCTTCATCATCGTTTCTGTCAATGGTGATGACATCATTCAAAACATAAACTTGGCATGACGCGCACATGGCCATGCCGCCACAGACGCCTACTGTTCCTTCTTCGGCTAATTCATAGGCGCGAATAAGTTCCATAACATTCATGTTCATGTCGGTCGGCGCTTGCACACTATGTTTAGTGCCTAATCTATCGGTGATGTGGATCGTGATGTCTGACATTGTATTTATAGTAACGTATTTTTGTAAATTTTTTTTATCAATTTCAATTAAGCAAACCTATTTAAGTAAATTTTTAAAAAATTATAACATGTATTTAAAAGTTTCTAATTGGACTTTTAATTTTATTAATTACACATTTAAAAATCTATAAAATCTAAATTAAACAGATTTGGCATGCCTTCTTGAATAAGTGAACTGTCTTTTTACTTTTCTTTGTTCTGGCGTAAATATTTGATTGATTATAAAACAAGCATACTCCAATCTTTCATGTGGGGTTTTATCAGCATAAAAACTGGCGCGGTCATCAGCTTCTTTAAAACTGCTTTTGGTTACAACTTGTTTATTTAATTTAAAGTTTGACATGGTTTTGTTATGCATGCAAAAATAACAAATAAATAATATGATGCTTAATATTTATTTTTATAGTTTAAAATATATAACTAAGAATATCTACAAAAAAATACATTAAAAATTTTTCAAATATATCAAAAGTGAATCGCTGATGTTTACAATTAAGACTAAATTTAAGAGAAATTTAAATTAATAGTACGTTGTTGCCCCGGATAGAGCTGATACCCCAAAATAAAAAAAGTTAGATTTTTTGATGAGGCGTAAAAGCGAAGGCGGTTTAAGTAGTAAAGAAATTACGCGATGGCAATAAAAAGCTAACTATAATTTAAAAATTCCGCCAAGGGCAACCATGGTTTGTAAAAACCAAAAATCATGTTTGGCACCGTCTGACACATTACTTGTGGTTCTTACATCATACATATTAATATAACCAGCTTTTAAATCGGTTTGTATTTGAAAATATTTAAAAAAAGTAAATGCTAAGCCCGCTTTTGCTGAAAGTCCAAAACCTGATAAATGAAATTCATCATAATTGGCATTATTCAATATTGTTGCATCTGTTCTAGGAATGATAACGCCAGCACCAAACCCCTCATATAGCTGAATTTGAAATCTATCAGTATTCCAATCGCCAATCCAACCAGAAATATCATCATGTCTGGTTAGGTCAAAATTAATGTAATTTAAACCATCTGTATGTTCAAAAGCGACAAAATCATTTGTCAAAATCAATTCAGAATTATTATAAATCCCATTATAATTTGAACCTGGCACATTAATGTAACCATCTATCGTTGATTTTTGATTTTGTTGCATCACATACTTCATGTGTTCAAGTCCAAGAGTGATGGAATATTTATCAGTAATAAAATAACCAATTCTAGCATTTGTTTGAGGGCTAGTAAATTTGTCAAGGTTAAAATAATCAACAATACGACCAGTTGATATATCTTTTGCAACGGCATTATTTATGGTAAAGTTGTAATTTTCACCAAAAAAATTAATATCAGAATTTGAAAAATAGCCTCTATTTCCACCCCAATAAAAGTATATTTTACCTTTATTGTTTTGTGTATATCTTTCAACTATTTTTTCTTGTGCGACCAGATGCTGAAAGATTATAAAAAAAAATATTAACTGTAGAGCTTTATTCATTAAATAATTTAATACCAGCTATGACTAATAACTATATGTTGTAGGTTTTCGAAATTTTTTTTAAAATATATTGTCTAAAAACCGCAAGCTAATTATTTTTTGCTTAAAATTATTTAAAAACTTGTAAACAAAATAACTTAAACCGCAAATTCTTCAAGCAGGTAAGAGCCAAATGTGGTAAAACTTGAATAAAAACCTACCCAATCGACTTCACAACCGCCTTTTCTGCTTCTTTTCTCGTACCGTCAAAACCGTCAACGCCAGAAACAGTCGTGTATTTCAAAACATATTTTTTGCCAGGATTGAGCCTGTTGTAAACACTTTGGCACATTAAGGTGGCTTCGTGAAACCCACAGAGGATGAGTTTTAATTTACCGGGATAAGTATTGACATCGCCAATAGCATAAATGCCTTCAATATTGGTTTGATAATCAAGGGCGTTGTTAACTTTTATCGCATTTTTTTCAATGTCGAGTCCCCAATTGGCAATGGCACCTAATTTAGGTGTGAGGCCAAATAGAACGATGAGTTCATCTACATTAAAAACGCATTCTTCCCCTGCTTGGTCAATAACCACTTGTTCAAGTTTATTTTCTCCTTTCAAAGCTTTGAGTTCGGCAGGCGTGATTAAATTAATTTTACCTAATTTGACCAATTCTTCAACTTTTTCAACGCTATCTAAAGCCCCCCTAAATTCATTTCTACGGTGAATAAGGGTCACTTCTTGGGCTACATCAGCAAGAAAAATACTCCAATCTAAGGCAGAATCACCACCGCCAGCAATACATATTTTTTTACCACGATATTTCTCAGGGTTTTTTACAAAATAGTCTAAGCCGCTTTCTTCAAATTGAGACAGGTTTTCTAAATCTGGCTTACGCGGTTCAAAAGTACCTAAACCGCCCGCAATAGCAATGGCTTTGGCCTGATGTTTGGTGCCTTTATTTGTGGTAACGATAAATGTACCGTCATCAAGTTTGTCTATAGTTTCGGCAGTTTCACCTAAGGTAAAACCAGGTTGAAATTGCTTAATTTGTTCCATTAAGTTATCTACCAAATCGCCTGCGAGTATATCAGGAAAACCTGGAATGTCGTAAATTGGTTTTTTGGGATAAAGCTCTGCCAATTGTCCACCAGGCTGTGGTAAAGCATCTATAATATGACACTTTAATTTAAGTAATCCCGCTTCAAAAACGGTGAAAAGTCCTGTTGGTCCTGCGCCAATTATAAGTATATCTGTCTGAATCATGTAAGCCCCCTAACCCCCAAAGGGGGAATTACAGGTTTTATTAAAAGTTAATTATAGTTTGCAAATTTATTAAATTTCATAGGTTTTAATTATGATAAATATCATACGGTAACATCTGTTACATTCTCAACAGTTTCGATCTGTGGCGCATGTTTTTTGATGGTGGTTTCAACGCCAGCTTTCATGGTGATTTTATTAATGCCACAACCAACGCATGAGCCTTCAAGTCTAACTTTTACGTGTTTATCGTCAATAATGTCAATTAGTGTAATATCGCCACCATCTTTTTGTAAAAAAGGTCGGATTTCATCCAGAGCTAGTTCTACGGTTAATTTTAAATCTGTTGTAGTCATCACTTAAATTTATTTTGATTTTCCCTTAACGGCACTGCAGCCGGCCATGGTTGTTATTTTTACAGCTTCAGTTGGCGGTAAATTTTCATTGCGTTTAACTACTTCTCTTGCCACTTCTCTCGCTAAACTTTCGAAAGCTTCTTCAATCATCGTATTTTGCTGTAGGGCGGCCGGTCTGCCATAATCACCAGCTTCTCTAATACTTTGCACCAATGGAATTTCGCCTAAAAGTGGCACATTGAGATCAATCGCCAAATTCTTTGCGCCATCTTGACCAAAAATATAGTACTTTTTGTTTGGTAATTCTTCTGGTGTAAAATAGGCCATGTTTTCTACTATACCCAAAACAGGTACATTGATGGCCTCGCTCATAAACATATTAACCCCTTTTTTGGCATCGGCCAAAGCTACATTTTGAGGTGTACTTACTACAACTGCACCAGTAATTGGGAGTGATTGCACTATAGACAGATGAATATCACCTGTACCCGGAGGTAAATCGACCAACATAAAGTCTAATTCACCCCAATCGGCATCAAAAATCATTTGATTAAGGGCTTTAGAAGCCATTGGGCCACGCCAAATCACCGCTTGATCGGGTTGCGTAAAAAAACCTATGGATAAAAGTTTAACTTCATAGCTTTCAACGGGTTTCATTTTTGATTTGCCATCAATTTCAACAGAAAGCGGTTTTTCATGTTCTACATCAAACATGATTGGCATGGAAGGCCCATAAATATCGGCATCCAATATGCCAACTTTAAAACCCATTTTGGCTAATGAAACGGCTAGATTTGCTGTAACAGTAGATTTTCCAACGCCACCTTT
>B570J29032_109958587_pt1 | contig 13730 bp, 16 predicted proteins | sample LakMenEpi16Nov12_FD_29032 | JGI IMG/M metagenome (IMG submission 29032)
TCTACTGAAATGACTTCATAACCTAATTCATCACAAACTTTTGATACTGAACCTGTTCCGCTGAATAACTCTAATATTCGCATTTATATTATATAATATTTTTTTAAATTTACAAAAATTGATTTTTCAGAAAAAATTGATTTTTTAAAAAAAAATTGAATTTTCATTTTAGGTCTCGTAAATAAAATCATATACACTATGTCAAGAACTTATACTCAGGCTCAATACGATAACTTAGACCGCAGACGCAAAACTGCTTGGGCGAAATATTATCAATTAGAGGCAGAACAGTCTGAGAACGCGACTATTGTTATTAGAACTATTGGTAGAACTGCTACTGGTTCTTTGAATGAGAAATCAAGTTTACCGGCACATATTACTACGGAGTTTTATGAAATGGCAGAACAATTAAATAAGAAATATACTTGTCCTATTTGTTTGGATTTAGTAAATAAGGGGAATATTGAAATTACCTATTGCGGTCATATTTATCATAAAGAATGTTTAGAGGAAAGTAAGAAAGTAAAAATGGAATGTCCGACTTGTCGTAAAAAGTTATATTAAATCAATATACAACTATATCAATGTATTTATTTATTAAGTTAATAGTTAATATGGTTCTTTATTAACCTAAATATACTCAAATATCAGTATAAAAAAATTTTTTTATATCATTATAGTTATGTTTTCATATTAATATTGATATATATTAACACACTTTGTTAATATATACATATAATTATATCAATATAGTTCATATTAACTTATATATTATTTTAAAATAAAAAAATATTTACATTAATAAACAATATGACTAATCAAATACGCGACAAGATTTTAGAAAATCGCCCTAACCTTTCCCAAAGTTCCATTAAAACTTATATGAGTAATATAGCAAAAACATCCAAGGATATCGGTAAAGAACTTAACACTACCGATGACATCATTTCATTACATAAGGAAATTCTCGATAATCTTATGACTTATAGACCAAACATTCGTAAAACAAAATTATCTGCTTTCATTGTAGCATTAGATGAAAAAGAAAAAACTCCTAAAGAAACTATGGATATAATTGATGATTTACGCAAACAATTATATTTCGATGCGGATGAGACTGAAAAGAATGAGGTAAAACAGAAACTCACTAAATCACAAGAGGAAAACTTTATCACTTGGGAGGAGGTTATGAAAATATATGAGAATCTACGAACTGAAGCCGAACCATTATTCAAACTATCTAAACTTAATAAAAAGCAATTCTCGAAATTACAAGAATTCGTTCTCCTATCTATGTATGTATTAATTCCTCCTCGTCGTAGTTTGGATTACAGTCAATTCAAAATCCGTAATCCTGATTTGGAAAAGGATAACTATATGATTACAAAAGGTAAGAAAAAGGAAGCGACTTTAATATTTAATGCTTATAAAAATTCTAAACGACTTGGTAAACAAGAGGTCAGAATATCTAATCAACTCCGAAACATTATTCAGAAATGGATGTTGAAAAATCCAAATGAATATCTCATTGTAAATAGTCTTGGTAATAAAATAGAACAACCCAAGATTAATCTCTATCTAAATAATATTTTTGGAAAGAATATCGGTAGTAGTATGTTAAGACATATATTTTTGACACAGAAATATGGAGATGTTGACCTAATGGATATTAAAACAACTACAGAAATGATGGGAAATTCAGAAATCGATAGAACGTTAAAATATGTTAGAAAAAATAATCAAGAAAAAGAAGAAGAATTACCTGATGATTAAAATAAAAAAAAAAGATATTTTCTTATAATAAATATGCCACCGAAAAAAGTTTGTAGCGATAAAGCACCACTTAATCAAAGAGAATGGAGTGTATCAGAATGTTATGCGAGAGGACGAAGAGCAGGTTTTGTTGCTGGTATTCAGAGAGGAACAAGACAAACAACTCAACAAGGAATTCAACGAGCCAAAATCGTTCGAGCAATCCCACAAGCCGCTTTACAATTAAGAACAAGAGCAGGAGTTAGGAGAGCGAGAGAAACAGTTGCCAGACGAACAGAACAAGCCGCTCAACAAAGAGAAAATACTCTTATGGCAAATCAAGATGTAAATATTGAACCACCGAGAGTTAAACCCGCTGGTAGACGACAGAAATTTAGAAATTACTATGGTTTGAATAGAGTGGCAGAGGTTGTGGCTCAAAATGTTGTTGAGGCACCTCCAATTGCTCCTGTTAATCGTATTAATATTAAAGAATATATAGATAGACGAGGAGGTAGAGGAGGTGGGAATGGAAATAAGAATAGGAGCGATTTATTAGCGGAATTGGTTCAAAGTGCGAATATTCCTGGCGTTCCATTTGGTATGTCTACTATTAAAAAAATGGGTAAAGGGAGAATGATTGAATTATTACTTGCCACAGGAAATTATGTTAGAGGAGGTGAGAGATAAATGATTTTATAATATTTTGAAAATTATAAAATTATAATTAGAATTGGACTTTAGATTGTTCTGTATATACAGCATTCATTTGAGTTGTTGCTCCACCCATCATATTCATCATTCTACCTCCAGATTGTCTTGGTTGTTTTACTAACATTCCATTTTGAGAGTAGATTGCTCCTTTACCCATTACTGTTCTCTTGGAACCAATTTTTGAGAGATTATTTACATAACCATAACCAATTGCTGAAGAACCGGCAGAAACAGCAGTTAATGCCGTAGCAAGAGGAACAGCCCCAAATGCTGTTGCTATAGTTGCTCCTATTTTACTGGCACTTGAAATAACCTTATTAGCCTTCAGCCATCCTACAAAATCATCCCACCAGCCAGAGCCCTTCATCCTACCCTGACCCATTTGTTTCTCGGCAGCATATTGTTGTAGTGCTTCCGCAATCTTGGGATACTTATCTAATACTTCTAATTTACTAATAGGCTCATCACCCATTCCTTTCATTTTCATTTTTCTTCTCATTTATTATATAGTAATAAATTTTTTTTTATTTTTTTATTGGTGTTATTTTATTTTTTCTTATTTTAATCAATTTAATTATTCCATCCAGTATACCATTCGCCTCACAATCTGATAATGGTAATATTTCACTTATTAACAAAGGCACTACAAAACCTAATATACTGATAATAGTATACACACTATCTGTAGAACAAATACAATCACAAGACACAGTGTCATTATTCATTTATTATAGATAAACATTATATTTTTTTATGTATTTATTTACTTCTTTTTCTCCATCATGAGAACCATCCACTGGTTGTTGTAATTTTGACATAAAATCATCATAACCTGTTGCTTCAGACCAAGGAACCCCATTCCATCTATCATCAATGAATTGTAATGAGTGCCATCCACAGGTCGATTTTTCCTTTGCTTGACGACGAATCATATTCTGTTTATATAAACATAGATGTTCTGGATTCATTTTCTTACAAAGTTTTTTCATTACCATAACTAATGACTTTTCTGGTTTACCCTCTGCTAAAGGGTCGAAATATTCGACACTGGGGAAATCGTCCTCATTACTAATAAATATAGCCCTCCAATGCCCTGGTCTATATCCGTCATTTCCAGAACCATCACTTGTAGATGGATTTGTATTTATAACAGCAGCAAACTTTTTATCTCCTTTAACAACATAATCTAATAATGTATTTACTCTATCAGATGGTATTACAGGAATAGTTCTACCAACTCGTTTTCTAATGATTTTCGCGATTTCATCATTATATAACCCATCAGAACCATCATATCCAAAACCCATTTCTTTTCTCACTTGTTCTGCTAAACTAACAGGCATAGGTGATGCGGGTTCTGTTGTTCCAGCAGTGCTTGGAGTAAATGATGGTGTTTCATTTATTTTTTGTTCTGTTGTTTTGGGTTTAGTTTGTAATGACGGCATTAATCCACTTGCCCCTTTTTTTAGATATTCTTGATACGCTGCTCTTGATGGTTTAGAATAAGTTGGTCTTTCTGGAGGTGGTGTTGGTTTTGCTGGTGGTTCAGGTCTTGTTTCATCTCTTAATGGAAGTCTAACTTCTGATGGATTTGTTTTAGATTCCTCTGCTCCATTACTTAAGTCTCCTAACTCCATACGTGATGATTCAGCACTTGTATTTCCGGTTGTGCTTGTAATCCATTTCTCTTGTGTTCTCTCATACAAATCTTGTAATTGTCGATTATTTTTATATAAATTATAAAGTTTTTTGGTTTCATCTTCATCAAGTTCAAAACTATCAATAACTTTCTTTAAATAGGCTTTATATCCCACTACATCAACTGATTCAGTTCTGGCTGTTTGCCATATCATATCCATTTCACTGACATCACTCATTGCGGTAATAATAAAATCCTTATAAGGTGTTTCAGGTGTTGGTTTATCTGCTGATGAAAATTCAACATTATCCTCGGTTCTATCGGCTTGTTTTGGTTTCGCTATAGTAGTTGTATTTGAAACTATTTGTTGTCCTGAAAATAAATCATTCAAATTTTTACCTGCTCTTGTAATTAAGGATTCAAAACCTTTTGACGCCTCATCTCGTCGTTTTGCCTGTGTTATCAATTCAGATATCTGAGCGATTGGTTTCTCTTGTTGAACGAAATTTGATGACGCAGTTGGTTGATTCCAAACACTATCAATAGCAATAGATTTTCCAAACGCTCCATTTACAATTGGTTTCTCCAACTTTGGAATCGCTTTTCTTTTTCTTTTACGACGAATTTTTTGTCCGAATAATTTTAAAACTGTTTTCATATTCAATTTTACTAATTCTGCTTCGGTAATGTTTTTCGGTATCTTAATATATTTTCTCAAACCATCAATTAGAAAATAATATCTACCTTCATTTGTTTTGTATAATCGTTGCGGTCTCATTATTTATTATATAAAAATAAAAAAATATTCTTATAGAATAAAATGAAACAAACTCAAGCAATCTATTTGAAATTTGAGGCATCCCCTATTGCTTCAGCATATATTAATGTCCCCTTTCAAGTAAAGACAGTTCACATAAAATCTATGAATTACGACGCTGGAACTTCTGGAACAACAAGAATGGTGTTAATTGAAAGTAATATAGGACTTAATGCTCCTTTTGGAATCTTATCTCAAGATGATACATATTCTCAAACATCAGTTCAAGATATTGAGATTCAATTTAAAAATCCTATACCTATTCAAGGACAATATTATTTCACTTTAAAAACTATGAGTGGTGCTGTTGCCTCGACGACTAATTCTGGTGCTGCTACTGATTATATTGGTATGATAGTTGAATTTAACGCAGAGGATGAAACTAACTAATTTTAAATTTTAATTTTGAAACAAAAATTAAAATCTTATTTTACAACTCGTTTTGCTTATAGCGTTTATGTTATTATTTTTAATTTAGTTGAAATAGAGATTTAAAGAACGATTAAGCGACCATAGACCCTTGAGATGAGACTGTTAGCATTTTTTGACCTATAATAGCAGTAACCCAAGTGATGGCTTGAGCGGATGATAAGTTGGCTTGAATTTGCCAAGCGGAGGCTGTGGCTCCAACATCATATCCATCGATTTGAGTTTGGTCTACTAAATGTAGTGGTTTTTCCCCAAAATAACTGTCTACGTGTATCCATTCAGCAACAGCATATTCTCCAAGAGTTTGGACTGTAGAACCCTCAACATATTCTCTATTACCGTAGAAAAAGTCTTGACCCAATCTACAATCATATCCTGCCTGATATTTAGTTGCGATGTTATTCATAAAAGTGTTGTATGTAGTCAAGTTTCCTCTAATATGAGAGTTGGCTGCGTTTATTGCGGTAGAACCTGCTGAAAACGGGGCTGTTATCAATGCGAGAATTCTCTGACCGTATCCCTTGGTGAGATTTAGTTGGTAAGAATGGGCTGTTGAACTCGAAATTGCCTGTCTCGTAGTGGTCGGGTAAGCGATTGGAAGACTAATACCAGATGACATAACTTGTTGTGTAATTTTAGAAATGATGCTTAAGTTTTGCTCGTTGGCAAGTTGTAAAGAAACATTATTAATATAAGCAGTGGCACCGATTGCTGTTCCAGATGCGGGACTTGTTGTAGAGGTTGTAGACCAAGCAAAGTTGTTAGTAGAATTCCAGTATAATTGTAGCACAAGGTTCGATGGGGAATACATATTTTTGTTAAGAGCAAGAGCAGTAAATTTAAACGCTGAAAGAGGTAGAGAAACATCAAGAAAAGACTTTTCACTATCAGTTCCAGCAATAACATATCTACGACCCTCATAAGCGTTAGCACCAGCAGTTGAGGCTACAGCCGTGTTAAGGTTTGTTACGTTGACTAAAGAGTTTGATTTATGAATATCCTCTACTGGGAATGGTTCAGAATCAGTATTTGCGATTCCCATTTTTTGAGCGTAAGTAGCAGATTGCCATAGACCTGATTTAGTTTTGAATTCCTCATAACTGGTTCCTGCGGGAACGACGAGAGCAGCATATTTTTCAAAATTAGAGCAATCTAACCAAACAGCGTTTGTATTTGAATCGTATAATACAACACGAGAAATAGTTGATAACAAGTTAGCATCAACCCAGTTGACATTTACAGTTGCTCCTGGGTCAGGTAATTCCAATTGAAAGTTCAATCTACTCTTGGCTGGATTGAAGACACTGGGAGGTATAATAAATTCAGTCGGGCCAACTGACGCACTTGCTGAAAGAGCGATTTGAGTTGATACTCCTTGAGGAGAAATTTTTCTAAATGCTGTAGTTGAATGATTATTCACTACTGGGGCAAATTTTAATTCATCACTAATTAATTCCATTTGTTTATTATAGAATTTATAATTTTTTTAAATTTTTTTTTTTGAAACTAATTTTTTTTTTATGGATTATTTGTCGGTGGAATTTCTTCAAATAAAGTCTCTGATAATCCATATGGTTGTTGTTCGAACATCGGCTGTAGCATTGTTGATGTTGCTGATGTGTATGATGGTGCTATTTGACTAACATTTGGTTCTGGGACTGTTTCTGTTGTTGGTGGCGTTGTAGTTGTTTCAGATGATTGTTCTATTTCTGATTTTACTCTCTCTTGTTCTTGTAATATCTTAAATAATCGTTCCTCATTTGATATTAATAATTCATTCTTATGTAATTCGTGAGTATCGTTTCTCTTATAGAAAACAAGACTGAAACTCCACGGAATACCATTAAGGTCAATTAACCTATCGAACGAGTCAACAATACTGAAACTCCAACTATTTATCGAACTTGTATTAAATTCTCTTGTATTAAGGTCAAATGATAGTTGTTGAAAATAACACAATGATAACATCGGAAACGAACCGTAATTTAAAATTTCTTCCAATATTCCATCTTGTGTATTCAGACATACATTAGATTTTATAAATGCTCTTGTTATATAAGATAAGTTTATACAATTTGCTGATGTTAATGAATTTGCTGAAAATGTATATGTTGTATTTTCTTCAAAACCCATTTGTCTATTCAAATTACTTGTAAATATGAATTGTGGTTGTGTTGCGTTTCCACTTACTCCAAAAGTATATTTAAAGGTGTCTCCGACTATTGATGCTGGATAACTACAGGTATAAGTCCACCCATTTCCAGATGCTAAACTTGCTGCTGTTAAAGTTGATGCTAATACTGTAGCAAAATTAATTTTATTATATGATGCTGGTGTTATTGTAATAGTAATTGTTTTCGTTGCTGTTGGTTCATATAAAGTGAATGTGTTATAATTTGTGGCAACATTATAAAAGGTGCGAGGTATTGATGCTTGAACCATACATACACTATCATATTTATTAATTCCTAAATCTACTGGTTTTGAAAGAAAATTGCTATTGGTTCCACCTACTCTATCCTTTGAATTAAATGATATAACTACTGGGGATGTGCTTGAACTATCAAAAATACTCATTTATATATTAACAATAATTTTTTTAAAATTTAAAAAATATTGTATTTAATAAAAAACAAAATGGTAAAAAGTGAAATTCAAAGAAACGAACAAGGTCAACGCCTTAACAAGAATGGGACTGTAGACCAACGTAGCGTAAAGGCTATTGAGAACTTGAAAAAGTCATCTGTATATCAGAATATTATGAAAGCCAAAGAAGGTGTAGCGGAAGCGAAAAAAATTCAACCTGTCAAAGTTGAAGAGGAATCAGAGGATGAGGAATCGGAGGATGATGAACCTGAATATGAGATTGAACGAATCGAGGATAAGAAAAAAGAAAAGGAGATTGAAAAGGAAACTGTATTAGCAGAGGTTGAGGATAAAATTAATACAAAATTAAGTTTCGTTCAAGAGAAAAATGAAATTGAGGAAAGGACAAAGAAATGGTTGGAGGAACATAGAGAAGCATCAAAGAAAGAAAAGGAGGAGATGAAACGATTGGCTGATGAGGAGATTAAAATTCTAAAGGAGGAAAATAGAAAGTTAAAAGGGTTGAATCATTATAACGACCATTTGACAAGAATTAGTCATTTAGCGAGAAATGTTAGTATTAAATTTTAAATATATTCTTTACATAATAATAAATGATAAAGGAAACAACATTAAATAATATATCTGTTAAACCTATCGTTGATTGTAATCCTACAGATATTACCAAAATAAAAGGGTATAAATTGATACCATCAAACTACTGGACGTTATTTATCTGTAGTAAAAAAAAATCAGGCAAAACATCACTTATTAATGAATTAGTAAAAAAATGTACTGATAAGAGGACTGTAATGTGGATTTTCTGTAGCACATATAAAATTGATAGTAGTTGGATTGAAATTGTAAAAATGCTTGAGAATCGTGGTAATCAGGTCAATCTATTCGATACAATACAAGAGGGTAAAGAAAATGTATTGGATACAATATTGGATGGATTATCGGAGGAAACTGAAATTCCTGACAAAGAGGAGGTCGAAACTGTGCCTGATAAACCCTCATTCGACATATTCAAAGGTAAGGGTATGCCAAAACAAAAAAAAGAATATAAACCAAAGAAAACAGCCCCTAAAAATTTATTCATTTTCGATGATATTAGTAGTCAATTGAAAAACCCAGCGGTGGCGAGGTTATTGAAACAACATCGTCATAGTGGTAGTTCGGTTATTATCAGTTCACAGTATCTACACGATATAAGACCTGAATCGACACTACAGATTGATTATTTCTTCGCATTTCGGTCATTTAGCGTTGAGAAATTGGAATATATACATAAGGTATTGGATTTGAGTATAGAATTTGACAAGTTCTGGAATCTATATAAACACGCTACGGAACAACCTTATAATTTTCTCTATATGAATGTTCGAACAGAGGAGTTTAGACAAAATTTTAATAAAAAATTAGAATTAGATTACTAATAATAAATGAGTGATTGTCAACATATACTTGCTAAATATCCGAGTTATATACCTGCTATTATTGTGCCTGATAGGAATATTGAAATTTGTAAGAGACGATTTTTACTCCCTCAAAATGAAAATTTTGGGTTCTGTGTTGCGAGTATCCGTAAGCATATCAAACTTAAACCCAGCGAAGCAATATTTTTCTTAATAGATAATAAAATAGTGGATATGAAACAAAATATTGGAGCATTTTACTCACAATATAAATTAAACAAGAAACAATCAGACGCATATTTATATATAAGCATTATTAAAGAAAATACTTTTGGCACGAGGATTTATAGAAATGTGCCTTGGATTAGGGCATTGGCTCCACCTCTCTGGCTTGATTGATTTTTATACTCATTACGAGTATGAAAATTATAAATATTTAATAAATAAATTTACCATAAATTTTATCCTTTTCGTATAGTCTAAGTGGAACATTTTTGTTTTGTCTATCATATACTCTCAACGCCCAACTATTACCGAATGATTTACTTTCATCCAAAAAAATAACCTCCATTGTTAAAGCATCATTACAAATCTGTTGTTTACCTAATCCGTATCGATTATAGCAATCTCGTAATGATAAACCATTTTTATTGTAAAAACAATCATCCCAATAGTAGTATGTTCTATTTTGTCCTCTCATATTGTGATTCTTTTTTAGAAATTTAATTAAAAAATCAATTTTTTATTTTTGATTTTTTTTACGAGTATGAAAATTATAAAATTTTATTTTATCCATAAATATTACTAAACATATTAGGACTTACATTATACATATAATAACCGTCAAATCCTTCAAAATCAATTCCAGTTTCCTCCTCAACATCATTCATATCAGCAACTATACTATCAATCTCCTCTATAATCCTACGCATTCCCATTTTATGGTGTCGCGTCCATAAAAGTAAATTACGATTATGTATCTCCCAAAATTCTTTTATCAATTTAGCATCTGGGTGTGGTCTATAGGTTAATATCTGAAAAGCAACATATTCAGGAAAAATCTCAAATAACTCGTTAATCATACTTTATGATTTTTTTTACGAGACCTAAAATTAAAATTCAATTTTTTTTTTCTGCCCTGATTTCTGTCTTACAATTTTCACAACAGAAAATTTTTACAGTTTTCTCTACCTTTGGTTTCTTTCTTTTACGATGATAATATTCGCGATTATACTGACGCCTATATTCGGGACTTCGTATTATTCTTTCTTTAGGTTCTAAATTTATCTGTTCTGGTGTTTTATCGTAATCTACGGAACCTGGCTTGTAATCTCCGGTCTTAACCAGTTCATATCGTTTCTTATAGTAATTCTTATGTTCTCGTTGCCACTTACGACGAGATAGATTCTTTATAAATAATCGGAGGACATCAAGATTTTCAATCATTTCTATCATTTCATCCGTGATTTCGTATCTCTCTATCGCTTTTAGAGTGGAACTGTGAGTAATGTCTTGCTTTAACATTTTATTATAAATAATATTTTTTTAAATTAAATTTCAATTTTTTATTTTGGATTTTAAAGTGTTTCATTTTCCATTTTTGAAGGAAATAACAACAAACAAAAGGACTCTATTATAGTCTGATACGAGAATAATCTTGGAAATGGTGGTATAATATGGTAATATTGGTATGGATTCTGAGAAACTTATGACTTTCATATTTATTTTGGCGGACAAAACTGGCGGACAAAACTTAATTTTCTAATTGAAATGAAAAATGATAATAATTTATAAGAATCCAAGAATCTGGAATTCTTAGATTCTTATTATTTTTAAAGGATTTCTAAAAGAAATCAAAAATTATGTTTTGTCCGCCAAGTTTTGTCCGCCAACCACAAACCAGTCTAAAATCCATCATTTTCATTTTTCAGTTTTGTCCGCCATTTTTTTTAAACCATAGACAGTTTAAAAAACCTATTATTCATTTTTTAAATACGAAAACATCTCATACGTTCTTTACCCATTCTAACTTCCTCTAAATGTGAATTAAAAAACTTTAACTTAGATGGTTTCTCACCATTATTATCACACCATTTCTCGTAAACTTCATATAATTCTTTTTTTGTAATAAAAAATTCTTGTCCGTCCTTATAATCCTCGTGAATACATATATCAGTAGATTCCAAAACATCATTTCCATAACAATCCTTATTTACAACCTTAGCACCATATAAGACAAATGTCAATCCATCAATACCATTTCTTTCTCTAACATCCTTAATAAAACATTCAATATTCGTCATACTCATTTCTTTCATTTCTTGTCGTAATTTTGTATCAGGTATTTTTCGTAAATCCACAATTAATTCATTATCATCCGGAATCTCAATTAGATATTTAAAGAAATTATCTGCCATAATCTCCGTAAAAACATTATTATGAATATAATCCCAATAAGTATAATCACCAATTTTACTTTCATTAATACTAAACACAGCGTATCGTCTATCGCTTTGTTCTAATTTGATAGAATGTTTATTATTTGTCATAAAAATGAAATTACATAAATTATCAATCATATAGGGTTCTAAACCTTTCGGTTCAATTGACACATATGGGTCTGTAATAATACTTTTTAAGTCATCAAATAATTTATGAAATTGTTTTTCAACACTTGGTAATTCATCACAAGCAATAAAAACTTTATTCGATAAAACAGTATTAAACCGTTGTGTAATTTTATCTATAGATGAATAAGTAGAATTAAACTTTCCAAACACATGTGTAATTAACCAATTAACAAACGACCCTTTACCAGTTCCTTGTTTCGAATGAAATAATAAAACCGTTTGAGTCTTATTCCAAGGTGTTTTACAAATTCTACGCAACCAAGTGATTATATATTTATATAAGTCATCATTTTTATTACAAATAATTTCTTTTATAAAATCTAATAAAGGGTTCACATCAGTTTCAATAATAATTTCTTTATCTGCTTGTAATTTCGACCAAGTGTTATATTGATGAGGAGCAACATCATCGAGATTAGGTTTATAACATAAACTACTATATGTTTTCAATCCAACCGCCTCAAGTATTTCTCTTTGTTTAAAAGGTTCAATACAACCTTTAGAGTTATAACAACTATACCACTCGAGCCAATCACCTTTTACTAAATTTGCTTTATTATCAATAGTTTCTTTTTTAACCCATAAACCCTTACCGATATTTAATCTCGAACAAACATATGGAAATCTTGTTTTAAATAAATTAAATAAATCACTTTTACTTTGTCTTATACCTCTTGTCTCTGTATAAAAATCCGTCCAAACATATTTTTCCTGTTCCTCACTTGTCAAAACATATTTATCATCAAACTCAATAATTTCCTCCTCATCATCAGATTCCATTAAATCATATTCCGATAAGTCAAGACCAGAATCCATAGGTTTTTCAACAAGAACAATATCCCAATTAACATCTTGTTTTACAAATTCTGATGCTTTTACTAAAAAGTATTCAAGACCTTGACTTAACTCACTTTCAAATGATTCTTTGTATATCATTAATCCATCGAAAACCAAAGCACCAACCTTAACTTTTGTTTTATCGCAATATCTTACAATAGATTGTAAAATCTCATTTTCGATATTACACATAAGGTAATTTGTAGCAGAACCATTGATATTATATTTTTTTCTATTTCTTGCTCTTTTAACAAGATTTGGATTTTTTTTACAAACCTCATCTCTAACAGTTGTCATTTCATTATAAAATTTCAACAACCAATCATTCATACTATCAAGTTCATTTTTCCCACCGCCATTAATTATCGTTAAAATTAATTTTTTCATATCATTATATGATACCGTTTGATACTCATCAATTAATGAATTAATAACACCATCTCTATTGTTGATGTATTCATCAAGTGTATCACATTTAATATCATTTTTTTTACAATATTGAGATAATATACAAGGATGAGCGTTTTTCATATCGACATCGTGGTATAAATCCCCAGCAATTGTATGTCTAATAATTTTACCAAGACTCTGTAGAGAACATCCTTTACTAAACATTCTACCCTCCTTAAGTTTACCAGAGAAACCATATTTAATATCGTTTGATTTACGCTTTGACTTTTGATATTTAATAAGAATACTTTTCAAAGTATCCATATCATACTTACGTTTCTCGCCTTTTTCCTCATTACTTTTTTCAAAGTGATGTTTGAGGTCATCAAAGTGAGAAATAAGTTTTGATAAAGCATCCTCATCAATTTTTTCAGAATAAATCGTTTCCATTTTATTATTTAATTTATATTTTTTTAAATTAAAAAAATTCAATTTTTTATTTTCGATTTAAAAAAAAA
>B570J29032_109958584_pt1 | contig 13708 bp, 12 predicted proteins | sample LakMenEpi16Nov12_FD_29032 | JGI IMG/M metagenome (IMG submission 29032)
ACCCGGAGCACCCCGCCGCGGTGGAGGGTTGCCGTCCAGTTAGCCGGGGCTTGATGCTGGAACTCGTGACCACTGCAAATGTTATTGGTAGGCCTGCCAGATGTCGACATGCAAATTGGATGCATATGCACGGGGAATGCACATTTGCCAGTGTGTTGTAGCCAAATCCCTTGCCACGGCTTAAGCCTGTGCTTGCCCTTGCCTATTGCTAACAAGGGTGGTCATCATGAAGTACAAGTCGGTCAAGGGTTTACTCAAAAGTGATGAATCACTGATCCCTGTAACTTTCATCGACAAACTGGAAGATGTTTTACACGGCTTCCTTGGAATCCTTCTGTTCATAGTTTCAATCTTGGCCGCCGGCTATAGCTTGCAGCGCCTCATTGAAACTCGTCCATTCTTTCCTGTCGGAATGATTCAAGGAATCAATGACATTTTGTTTGTTGTCATCATTCTAGAAATCATGCGCACAGTGATAGTTAGATTTACTGATGGAGCTTTCCAGCTTGATAACTTCCTAATTATTGGTGTCATCGCAGCAGTTCGTCACATCCTTAGGGTTGGCGCATCTCTGACCATGGAAAAAGAAAAGACAACCGAGTACTTCAATCGGGCACTGATTGAAATGGGTGTTAATACTGGAATTGTTTTGGCGCTTGTCTTTGCCTTATTCTTATCTCGCGCAGCAAGAGCTTCATCTAGTAAGAATAAGTAGTTAAGTACTTAAAATTATCTCACCCGGTTAGGCTCGATAGTAATTTTACGTCCCATCCCATCTTTGAACATCTGTATCGCCATTGGATACTCCTCCAAGGTAAATCGGTGTGAAATCATTACATCAGGGTTCAATACTCCTGCTGCTAATAGGTCGCCGGCACGTTCGAAGCTATAGCGAACTGCCATAGACCCAGCAATGGTGATCTCCTTGTTGTATATCCAGAAAGGGTCAATCTCAATTTTCGCACCGGAGTTAGCAACTCCAAACTGTAAAAAAGTCCCGCCAGGCATAGTTCTTGGAATCGCATCTTGAATTGCCTTAACATTTCCAGTCGCATCGATCACGACATCCCAGCCACGTTCACTATGAAAGTCATCAGCATTGGTGGCAATCCGTGTTATCCCTAATTTCTTTGCTGTCTCTAGGCGATCTTCATTGATATCAACCATAGAAACTGATGCTGCACCATTGACTCTCGCCATTTCCATTAGCATCAGGCCCATAGTCCCTGATCCATATATTAAATAATGGGAACCAGAAATTCTAGGAAGAACATCAAAACCACGCACTACGCACGAGAGTGGCTCAATCAAATTTGAATTTCTTAAATCTATCGATGCTGGCAATTTGTAAAGATTTTTGATTGGAACTGCAACATATTGAGCAGCAGCTCCCGAGACGGAGACACCAATAGCGCCCCAATTTTCACAAAGATTTCCTTGGCCTCTTTTGCAAAAGAAGCATTCTCCACAATGTAAAGATGGATCTACTGCAACAAGATCTCCAACTTTAAATTCAGTAACTTTACTTCCAATTTCAACAATCGTTCCACCAAATTCATGGCCCGGTATTATTGGCAGACTTGGCGCAAATTCGCCTTCCAGTATGTGTAAATCTGTGCCACATATTCCGACTGAAGCAACTTCAACGATAACTTCTCTTTCGTTGCATGTGGGATCCGGAACAGTTTCAACTGACACATTGCCAGCACCTTGAATTATCACGGCTTTCATCATTTCCCACAGCTCAACAAGAATTCTTTAAAGTTACAAGCAAAAAATCTCATTTGATCCCGGCAATTCGCACTCCATTCACAATGAAACGTTGAAAAATGAGCACCAAGATGATTGTGGGGAGCGCTGCAAGGGTGGACCCAGCCATCAAGAGACCCCATTCATTGCCACGGGAGGATCGAAAAGCACCTAGATACTGCTGAATCGTCATCATTGTGGGATTTGAGATAGTCAATATTGGCCAAACGTATGAATTCCAATACATAAGAAAAGTGGCAAATCCCATCACGGTTAATGGGCCCGCCGATTGTGGAAAAAATATATATCGGAATATTTGCCAGCGACTTGCACCATCTATTAGAGCAGCCTCTTCAGTGGCAAGTGGGATTGCAAGATAGTACTGACGCAAAAAGAAAAGTGAGAATGCTTGGGCTGCTCCTGGAAGAATTAGAACAGCATAGGTATCTAAAATGCCCAGCTTTGCAACGACAACGAATGAAGTCAATAGAATTGCCATATAGGGTACAAAAAGTGGAATGATGCAAAAAATCCACCAAAATTGCTTTCCCCGAAATTCTAAACGAGCAAATGCATACGCCGCTAAGGTGCTCAGCGTCAAACTGAGCAATGTGAAAATTGTGGCACCAACAAATGTAGTAATCATTGCTCGAATGAATGTGGGATCATTTAGGATTTCTACATAGTTACTAAACATCCAAACTTCTGGAAAATATTGAAACGGGCTAATTAAGACTTCGGTTTGACTCTTGAAACCAGAGATAGCCATCCATGCAAGTGGAAAAAGAGTGCTTAAGGCTATGATACAAATGAAGCTAGCCCTCAGCCCTTGATTTAATCTATTTATTAACATGTGATCCTCTTTCTCTTACATTTTGCAATATCTCAACCATCGACAGCCTTATCAGAATTTATCAATTTGAATAAAGCAAACGTAATTGATCCTAGGACGAAGAAAAGCAATAAAGCCGCAGCTAATGAGAAGCTTGTTGAATAAGGGCTCCCATCAGTAAAAGTGTTATAGATGAATAGATTAGGAGTTGTTGATGTGCCAACCGGCCCTCCTTGTGTCATCACCAACGGTAGATCGATCATCTGAATTGCGCCGGTAAAGCCGACTACAGATAAGTAAAGAAAGACATTCTTTAATAGGGGAATTGTGATGAACCATGTTTTCTGAAAGAAATTGGCACCATCTAATTGGGCAGATTCGTAATAACTTTCAGGGATATCAAGCAATCCGGAAAGCAAAATTAGAGTTGTTATTCCAAAACCGAGCCAAAGTGCTGGCACCGCAATTGCCGGAAGAACTAAATTTGGGTCGTTTAACCATGCTCGTGGTGCGAGAGAAAGAATTTTTAACATCCAGTTTGCTAAACCGTCCTGTTGATATACGAAGACAAAGAGCACTGAAGCAATTAAAGTCGAGATCGTCGTTGGAATATAGATGATTGTTTTCATCAAAGCGGAAAGACCTTTTCCTAAGGTCTTGATAAAGCTTGCAAGCAGGAGTGCAATGATTAATCCGAGCGGTACAACTAAAAACGCAAAATAGAAACCGATTCCCATGGAATCCCAGAAATTCTTTGAAGTCAGAACATCCCGATAGAACTGCAATCCAACAAACGTTGCGGGTTTATAGAAACTTAACTTAAAAGTACTTAAATATATTGCATAAATAAGTGGCCATATAACGAAAATACTAAGCAGGATAGACATTGGCAAAATCATTAAATAGGCAATTTTGTTATCTCGCCGATAGGTACTCTTTTTAGTTACCGAACTAAAGGTCGCTCCCAGTGAATTTTGGGTCATCTCTATCCTTTCTCATTCTAAGAAAGAGCCCTCGAGGGTCGCCTCGAGGGCTCTTTACTAGTACCTCAGATTTAGTAGAGCTTACTTTCTTGGATTAGTACCAGCTAATGATTGCTTTTTAATGATTTCATTTATTGCATCATTAGCATTTTTAAGTGCTGTTGGAACATCTGCAACGTTCTTCATGGCAGATTCAATAGCAGCACCCATCGCCAAGTTAATATCCCATGGATACGCTGGCTCTTGTTTTCCGTACTTAACGATCTTGTCAGAAATAATCTTCATGAAAGGATCGTCGGTTGCGGAAGGTGTTTTGGCCAATGCAACATCCACTGATGTTCGCACTGTGTACTTTGAGTAGCTGGCTGCCTTGAAGAAATCAGCCATAACAGCAGCATTGCCAGCAAGTAGGTAATTAATGAAGCTTGCTGCTGCAGGCTTCACTTTGGATTTGCTGTCTAGAGTCAGTGTCCAACCGCCGAGAGTGGCTGTAGGTTTTTTTGCATCTCCATCCCAAGAAGGAAATGGTGCGACAGTTGTCTTAGCGATCATTGTTGGGAAAGTATTTTTCAATTGACCAATAACCCATGATCCGCCAGCCATCATGGCTACGTCACCTTGTCCATAAGGTGCTCCATCTGCATAACCAACTTTTGGTGTTTGAGGAATAAGTCCGTCTTGATACAAAGTCTTGTAGAAATCAAGCAACTTTGTATAGCAAGGTTTGGTTGCTGCAGCTGTTGCCCAGTTATCACTTATTGGCAGACTGCCGCAAGCGTTGTACTGCAATCCCCACGAAGACCAACCTAGGTCTGGTGCGGTTGAAGCGATAGTCATTCCTTTTACAGTGGGCGTCGTTAACTTCTTTGCCCATTCGATTAGCTCTGCCCAAGTTTTAGGTGGCTTACGTGGATCTAGACCAGCAGCTAATACTAGATCAGTTCGGTAGTAAAGAACTGTCGATGGTTCCACAAGCATTGGATATGCATAGTGTTTGCCACCAACGGTAACAAAGCTCTTTACATTACTTTTAATATCGGCGAATGCTGAAGCTGGTAGTAAACCGTCGAGGGCTGAGAATTGGCCATTAGCAACACCTGGTGCAATGTTGCCATAATTAGTTGTTGCTACATCTGGGTTCTTACCCGCAGCTTGAGCTGTCTTAAGTTTTTGAATCCATACATCTCCAGGAACAACATAAAGTTCTACTTTTACAGCTTTCTGAGAAGCATTGAACTTATCAACATACTTCTTAAACCAAGTTTGCTGGTAAGGCTCAAATTGTTGTTGCCAAAAAATAACTTTCTCGGTTTTAGCCGCCGCATTGTTGGCAGCATTTGCGCTTAGCGGAAAAGATACAGCGATCGCTAGCGCTAACACCAAAAGCTTTTTGCTCTGGTTCTTTTGCATTTCATCTCCTTTTTCTTTTTTTTCGGCTCACAGGTTTGAGCCGATTTTTTGGTGTTAACTGGTCTTTTTGACTAGATCAGCGCTATACCAAAAGACGTTGTACGGATCCCATAATGAAAGTGTGAAAAAGATTGTCTTTCCATTTTTAGCTGTGTATTCCGGCAGCATGTACGGTGCATATTGCCCTGGAGTCTTTTCACCAGAAATCAGTGATAAACCATCACCCCAAGGACCCCAAGGTGAAACACTTTCACGAATTGTTGTCCCACTTCCGCCGCCGTTGGTATATGTCATAAGCCAACGCTTTAGGTAGCCATTCCAAACAACTGATAACTCTCCAACCGTATCTTCAACGATTGTTTCTGCAGCACTTTGCTTCTTACTCCACTTAGGCTGCAGATCTGTGGTTGTTCCCGAGAAGTATTCATATTCCTTTAAAGATTCAACTTTCTTCTCTGGAACTCTCATGAGTTGAACGCCACTAAAGCGCCCATGTGTCACGCCCCAGAAGTAGAGATAGCTGCCAATCTTGGTAACACTCACTTGTACGAAATTGCTTGTACCTGTCCATCGCGGTGCTGCAAGTTTCGTCCAGCTTTGTCCTTTGTCTTTCGATTTTGCTAAGCCAGAGTGGTTCACTTCCCACTCGCCTGGAACTCCCCAGTGTTTAACTGACATGTACGCCAGATACATCGCCCCATTTGCCTCAAAACCATAAGTTGGAATTACAGTCATTTCGAGGTTGTCGACTTTAATTGAGCTAAGAAGTTCCTTCGCCCAACCGACATCGTCGACGATGAATCCATCAAGTTTTATCCCATCAGAAGGATTTGTATCAGATGAGTATGCAAGTGTGTTAGAACGCCAAATTGTTCCGCCGCCGCCGGTGAGGTTGGCTGCGCGCTCACCGAAGGTATCTCCGAAGACAAACCAGGTTTTTCCGTGTGCCCGGAACATCGACCCGAGGTCTGTACCCACGATTTTATATTTTTCAGTTGCGTTCGGTGACTTGGCACCAGTTAATTGTGAAATTTGCTTTACGTTGGTGACACCCGCAAGAAGAAATGGGGAAGCAGGGGTTTTCTTAGTCAAGTTAGCTTCCGAAATTGAAGGCCCCAATAGAAGAGCTCCTGAAATAAAGAGTGCGAGAAGGAGCGTTGCTCCTTTTCTGCGCTTGTCATCATTTAGCCTTCCGATCCTTGTGATCCTTGTGATCAATTTCATCCTCTTCCTAAGTTCATTTACTAATCAAATCTCATGAAATCGATTTCGTCAATACTCCCTGACAAGAGTCGAAATCGAGTTTTTTCCATTATTTTTCGGGGAATTTGCTTGCAGAAGCGCCAGAAATCGATTACTGGTAGATCCAGTCAAATAAGCCTGATTGAGGGTCAATGCAGCCTAAGAAGGCCCACTGAGCGGCCTGCTTTCTAGCTGATTTCAGCGGTAAGGCAACCTACTAACTTCTTTAGTGCCGATTTCCAGGTGCCAGATTTCTCAGAGGTTTCTTCCAAGATCTGGAACTGGCGCTTTCCCTAAATGAATCTCCATGCTGTCGGCTGTAGGAGTACTAGGGCGATTAGTGAATGGTTGATTCAAGTAGAAGAAGGATGTTGATGCAATGTCATCTTGCAAAGGAAGGTATCTCCACCCTGACCTCCAACCTAGCGCTTGTATCTCGACCCGCAAATGTTGCGAAAAGTAGATGGGGTCAAGAAGGTGCCAGCGATAAAGTCCAAATCTCTGTTGGCTGAAATATAAGCCGTCGGGTCTGATTACTTGTGGCATTCCTAGATACGGAGTTGAGTACTCGGTATATCCCTTTCCAGGAATATCGAAGTTCCAGGCTCCTCCAAAATAATCTTCCGTGCCGGTTCCACAAATTGTGGGGTACTCCTTATCGGAATCTAAATAAAATTTAATCTCGCCTTCGCCCCACCAACCATTGCTATTTACTCCCCAAGCTATATAGGTGCCCACGTATTGCCCTGATCCTTCAATATCTTGGAGCAAGGTGTGAGTTTTCATATATTCCAGCGGCTGGCTACGCCTCCACTGTGCATGTAGATAAGCATCCTGCGAATAGTCACCACCTATTTCGTAGGTGATCTGAAAGTAAACTCGAACTTCAACCGTCGATGTATTTTCTAAAGTCAATTTAGCGCTCTGACGAAATGGCATTGGCCAGTACGAATTGAAACCACCATGAGGATTCGCTGCAATCGGTTGGGAATTTACTTGCGCAAATTCTCCCCATCCGTTACAGAAAAAATCGCCATATGGAACTTCAATTGCTGGAAATTGCGAATCATCCCAATAAGCCCTAAAGAGGAGGGTTCTCCAGTTGTCTTTATGTGTAGTAATCCAAATATGCGTAATCTTGCCAGGGGTGTTGATGTTGGCTAAGTCAAATGTTTCCCCAGGTTTTATATCCACACTTGGTGAAATTTTCCACGTTGGGCCGAGATCGCGAGCGCAATTCGCGCCTGTTCCCTCTGTTGCGCGCCCACCACCACCGACAGAGCCATCAAAATTCTCTGGGCTAATGGATCGGGTTTGCAGTGTGCGTAGCTGTGAAATAGAGTTCAGGTCAGCATTACTCATTCATCTCTCCTCTAACGTTTATTTCGAAACTACAACCCAGTTCTTCGTGCGACGTGTATTTCATAAATCATGAAATCGATTTCTAAATTCTAGAGTGAGAGTACTATTCCTGTCAATAACGTGTACTAAAATGAAATCGATTACTACATTGGTTCACTTCAAAATTTGGAGACTTGATGGCAACGATTTATCAGGTGGCAACGCTGGCGGGGGTGTCTCCCGCAACCGTTTCACGCGTCTTCAATGGCCACACCGTCTCAAAGGACAAAATTCAACTTGTAAGGGCTGCGGCAAAGAAATTGCAATTTGAACCCAATCGCACCGCACGAACTTTGCGACGACAGCGCTCGGATCATATGGCTCTGGTTATTCCCGACATTGAAAATCCATTTTTCACCTCGTTAGCCCGAGGGGTCGAAGATGTAGCACAATCTGCAGGGTACTCGGTTGTTCTTTGTAACACTGATGAAGATTACGAAAAAGAGCTCCGTTATTTCGATATTGTCATGAGCGAAAACATGGCGGGAGTTATTCTTGCTTCTGCTGGAGATCGCAGTGACTTAAGTGGCCTAATTTCTCGGGGACGCCCAATCGTCGCAGTCGATCGTGGACCACACGGATTTAATATTGACTCTGTCATGGTCGATAATCGAGCTGGCGGCATAGCAGCAACTCGCGATCTTATCGATAAAGGATTCAAAAGAATTGCCTGCATCACCGGCCCCAGTGATGTCGAAACTGCGCAGCAACGAACTGATGGTTGGCAAGCTGCTATGAAGCTTTTGAAAGACAATAAACAACCGGCAACCTACTTGCGTCATGCGAATAACCGGGTGGATGGGGGTAGAGAGGCAATGAGTGCACTACTTAGCCTCAATCCGCCACCAGATGCAGTCTTCATTACTAATAATTTAATGTGCATTGGTGCTCTCCAAGTTTTAAGCGAGCGAAATATCTCGCCTTCCTCAATGGGAATAGCTGTTTTTGGAGATTTACCATTTTCTATTTCTTCGGCGATGCTGAATAAGGTTATTCCGTTGGATGCGCGACAACTGGGAGCTACTGCTGCAAGACTATTGCTTGAACGCATTAATGGCGATGAACAGCCTGCCAGAACAGTGGTATTACGCAACGAAATTGGTTAATAAATCACGCCTGACATTAATAGCACGTTTCCAAATGGAAGAAATTCTCCAGTACGTATAACTCCTCTGCCTTGTGCGGCAAGTTCCTTGAATTCTGCGTGAGCAACGGGACAACAATTTGCGCGAGGAAACAATTCTTGAATCTTGGAGAATCTATTGGCTTGAAATTCAAGCACTTCAGTAGAAACATAAAACTTCTCCACTTCAAGTTCCAATGCAACTACTTCTAAGACCTGTAGAACTGTCGGTACATTGGGTCCCATCGATAGATCGATACAGGTAGCACCTTTCGGAATAGTAAACCCGGCATCTGCAATTACAAGAAGGTCGTAATGTCCCATCGCTGCAATTAGTGCGGATAAATCCCGGTTAAGCACTCCTGTTTTTTTCACTGTCATGCCATTCTTTACGCTAGGTCTTTGACAAAACTTGTAACTTCACTTGCCAGAGGCACGGAAAGCGCGGCACCGGCACGAGTCGCAGAAAGACTTGCTGCATGTATCGCGAATCGAGTCGATTCAAAAAGATCTTTCCCGACTGCCAATTGCGCACTCAAGTACCCGCAGAGCGTATCGCCAGCGCCTACAGTATCTACTGCCTCTACTTTCGGGGCGGGAATCACCTCAGATGACAGACCATCCGTTACATATGCCCCATGTAAACCAAGGGTAATTACAACACCTTTACATCCGAACTTTTTCATTAGAAATTCTGCTTGGTCTTTATAACCTCTTGTGGAAATAGCTAGCGCAGCAGCTTCTGTTTGGTTTGGCACCAATATATCGACAAACCCAATGAAGTCATCAAGAACATCCGCCGAAGTAACCGGAGCGGGTGTAAGTACAACGGCCACCCCAGCTTCCTTAGCGATGCGTGCTGCAGTTAATGAGCTGGACAATGGTAATTCCAACTGTAACAACAGTGCGTCAGAAGTTTGAATAAGTTTTGCATACCGATTAACAAATTCATCATCCGCCAGGTCATTTGACTGCGGAATGATAATGATTGAATTATCGCCGTCAGAACTAACTACCGGAAATCCAACGCCTGTTCCAATCTTGGCATCTCTTTCAATTCCGGTGGTATTGATACCCTCAGCCGTTAGTACTTCAAAAAAGGTATCCCCGAAAGTATCTCTTCCAAGATTGCCTAGCATTGAGGTATGTGCACCCGCTCTCGAAGCTGCAACTGCTTGATTAAATCCCTTGCCTCCTGGAGCAATTGCAAAACTTGTTCCTTTAAGAGTTTCTCCTTGTTCTGGTCGCCTAGGGGTATATGCAACTAGATCCATCATGAAACTTCCCAATACGCACACGCTGCCCTTCAAGATTGCGGCTCCGTAAATTCAGTGGACTTGAGCTGCTTGCCTAATGCACCTGCAGGATGAACGCGTGCAAATTCTTTCGGAGTAAAATTACGGGCTGCCATGAGTGCGCAAGCGATTGCATCGCCAAAAGCCAAAGTTACGGTGGTCGATGATGTGGGTGCTAAATTCAGAGGATCTGCTTCACTGGCAGTTGCGATATCTAAAACTGCATGTGAAAGTCTGGCCAAACTGGAATTTGGATTTGCCGTCATTGCCAACACTTGAATTCCAAAGTCGCTCATTAATTGTGCAAAGGCACAGACCTCTGCAGTCTCGCCTGAATTTGAGATGGCAATTAAAAGGTCCCCTGGCGCAAGTGCTCCTGAATCTCCATGAAGAGCATCGGTGGCATGCAGGAAGAACGAAGGTGTGCCCGTGCTAGAAAAAGTAGCTGAGATTTTTGCACCGATCAGCCCCGACTTTCCTAAACCTGTAACGACCACTCGACCTCGACAATTAAAAAGTAACCCCAAAGCCTGTCTTGCTGAAGGTTCAAATCTGCTGCATAAATCCTTCAGCGCGGCAATCTCTATTTCGAGTGAATTTCGAGCCGCGGATATAGCGAGCTCAATTTTCGCCTCGTAAATGTCTTGGGATTCCCCCATTTTAGACTCCTGTAATCGATTTCATGATGCTAGTGAAGAGTAGCACTGGGGCAAAATCTGTCAACAGCGAGTTGTCTGGGTGAGGTTATTTCAGAGATCATAATTCAATCTCCTGGCCGGCAGCGAAGAATCCTGGATTTGGCAATGCTCTAACTGCAGATCCACCAACGCCGATATGAGTCAAATAAATTTGGCCAGCGTTGACGGTCAAATGCAATTTGTCTTCGTGCTGATAAATCGTTCCCCAGCCAAATCCAGTAAACCATGGAATTTTTTTTGATGTCTCGCTTGTAAAGGTGAGGAAGCCAGTTCGCCCATCGTATTGTTGCCCGGTCCACGCTAGTAACGCTCCCCAGCTAGCCATAGCTCTCGCATAGTGATAACCACATTCGGCTTCATTAAATGGATTCCTCTTATAGCCGTCATATCTACTGCGGATGTTGGCAATAACCTGTGTTCCTTTTTCTGCAAGACCTTGATAGATCATTCCAATTGCAGCTGTGTATTCGAATCCCGTCATCACTTCATTGAAATACGGAAAGGGCCTCTTTGGTCTACCACCAAGTGGATACGATGCCATTAACAATCCTTCTTCATCTCCCAAAACATAATTTCTCATATGATTAAATTGAGAATAGAACTCATTTCGATTGTTGTATTTATGGATACTCTCGAGTGTAATTCGCTGCTTATCAGCGTCAACCAAGGACCCCAGGCCACATATGTTGGCTAAAAATTGACCCACCAATTGATCAACTAGGCAACCTTTACCTATTTGAAATTCAGGGTCAGACATATCTGTTGCGCCGGCGGATTCATGCCTCAACCCTTTTGCAACAGCGCTTGCTTGTCCCGGAGGAATGATTTTCTGTTCATAATATTCACCGTTGAAAAGATTCTGATCAATCCAAGAACTTCCTCTGCTAAACAAAATGCTACATTTTTCAGCAAAATTCTGATCACCGACAGCAATTGCCATCTCTGCGGTAGCTTTGAGTGCACCGAGGTACCACAAACCCATCTGAGGATTCGGTCCGAAGTACTCAACATCCATCGTATTGTGTTGTGCACCTTCCATTACGCCATCTTGATCAGCATCCCAGCCTCCAGGAATCCAACAAAATTCCATAGCACTCTTTGCTGCCGGCCAAAGCTTGCGCATCCAGTCCGTATCTCCCGATAATCTCCACTCTCGAAATAACTTCATGATGGCGCCCATTTGTCCATCTGCAGCCGCTACGTCCCACAGATTCCCATACTTCTCTACCGGTAATCCGATTCGAAAACTCATCAGACCATTAGCGTGCATTGCCTCCGTAAATTCGGTTTCCCGCATATCCATCGCCATATCCCCAAAGAGATGCGGGGTAGCTTGCTCATAATTCCATACATGGGTGCAGCTTCCATGACAACTACCGTTGTGGTCACCGACACCTTCCCAAGCAAAGTAATGTCCGTCAGCAATTCTAAATAAAGTTTGTGAACGTAATGTGCTCAGATTAAATAAAGCGGCTTCTTTAATCACTTCTGGCATGTCGGCATCGCAGACCACCCGAACAAATTTCAAAGTATCAATTTCGTACTGTGGCAGCCGATCCTTATGTTGGATAATTACATCCCAAGCATCTTTGTAAAGTGTCGCGTAATGGTTTCCTACGACATCTGCACTGTATGGAGCTTGTGATGTGTCTCCCGCATCTGTGCTCAGCCATGCAAGTCGATTTGGAAAACGCCAAGAAATAAGAAACTCGAATTCCGTTGTTTCACCTGGCTGTAAAATTCTAAAATCAGCGACAGAAGCAACTGGGAGTGGCATTTCAAAAGGTTTTGGTTTGGAGTTTGTCTCTTCAGATACTGCATCGGATTGTAAATTTGAAAGTTTGCCATCTTCTGCAAAATCGTCCCACATTTCGAGTAGTGCGTCACCCCATGAAAAGTTTGCCCACTTATCCCTATAGGTCACATCTTTTCCATTTAGAATTGCCAGAGCGAGCGTCCCGTATCGCTCTGATTCTTTTGGTACACCGCGGCTATCAAGAAAAATCCCTTTTACATTCTCTCCCACTAAATATGTATTGAAATTATCAAATTGCTCAAATCCTTCTCGGTATGGATGAGCATCATTTGGCACAAATCTATTGAAGGAGCCGTCTTCCCCAATGAAATTTTGGAGATTGCCAGCGATTGAAACTTCTAAAGGCGTAGAAGTCTTGTTTCTCACCAGATATTTCAAGCTAGCCATCGGAATGCTGCTCGTCGAAATGTCTGTCGGGATGAATGGATTAAATGCTTTAAGACGAACATCTACCGGGAAATCTGGGTCCTCCAGAACTACCTGGCCTAATGGGTATGCTGCTTCGAAGCGACATTCACGGAATCTGGGTAATCCATGATGGCTCGCTCTGGTACCAAAAGATCCTTCATATTCGCTTGGATCAATTGGCCCCTCAAGAATCTTTAGCTTTGGTACATCGCCAGGGGCGGCTGCGCGAATACAAAAAAATGAATACTGCGGCTGAAAACCCTTTCCTGGACGGTTAAGAACTTCCCAATCTTTCAAATCGCCTTTACCGCCCAAAGATAGGGTTCCTGTTCCTACGCCACCCAGGGGCAAAGCAACTTTTCGTAAATTGTGCCCAGAGTAAGATTTTAAAACAGGCCAATTTAAATCTGAAGTCATATCCATCTCATTTCTCATAAATAAGAGTGTATCTATGAAATCGATTTCTCGAGTCCGAGATGGAAACTTTCTCATACTCCGGAAGAAATCCACCGTGGAATCACAAGAAGCTCCGTGCTCAGGTGGTGGAGGAGCCTCTAAGGCGAGCTGCGTCCAGCGTTTTAAGCCCCCTTGGATCGCTTTTAGGGCTTGTTATCAATGAAAGGGCAATCAAACTGCGCTGGCAGGCACCCTAGGGCCTCATGCTGACTTCTGATCTAAGAATGGTGGCGGGTGAAGGATTTGAACCTTCGAAGGCAGAGCCGGGGGATTTACAGTCCCCTCCCATTGGCCG
>B570J29032_109958583_pt1 | contig 13706 bp, 14 predicted proteins | sample LakMenEpi16Nov12_FD_29032 | JGI IMG/M metagenome (IMG submission 29032)
GAAGAGGTATCGCAAGAATCAGCGATTCGTATTTTTAAAGCACTTGCAAATTTCAATTACAAATCTTCATTTAAAACATGGCTTACTACAATTGTTACTCGAAGTTGCTATGACTATTGGCGTAAACATTCTAAACTTCAAGAAGATAATTTCAGTTCTTTGCAGAACGAATTGACTGAAAGCCAACAAGATTGGATTGATAGTATTACAAGTGATTCATCAATTACGTCTTTTAATGAACAAATAAAAAAAGATGAAGCTAAAGAAGTCTTAGATTTGCTTTTTAATCACTTAGGAGCAGAAGACAGGATGGTTTTGACCTTAATTCACTTAGATGGTTATTCAATCAAAGATGCCGCCGAGCAGCTCTGTTGGAGTGAATCAAATACTGAAGTTCGTTCTTTTAGAGCTAAGTTGAGATTAAGAGAATTGTTAGAGAAGTTAGTTCAAGAGGGTAAAGTCAATGTTTAGTAAAAATGAAAAAACTGAAAAACTAGACTTTGCTCTGAGGGAAGCATATAAAGAAAATTCTTACTATGAGCCAGTTATTCAGCTTGAATGGGCAGATTCTATTGTCAAGAAAATACAAGAAAATGATTGGAACTATACTCCCAATATTGTTTTTATTGATCGACTAAATATACCATTTGCGTCAGCAATAGCTATTTTTTGTGGCCTACTCAGCATATATGCAATATCTGAAACCATTGATGCAGCAGATTTTTTAATAACAAATATGCTGTTCAATGATCAGTTTAATTTCATGAGCACAAGTTAAAAGGAGTGTAATGATGAATAAAATTAAATTAAATTGGAAAACATTTTTTTTAGCAATAGCTATATTTTTAGTAGGCTTAGGAACAGGTTCTTTGTTAACTGGGATGTATCTCAAAAACCTCTTTCAAACATTGACTAGTAGGGGACCACAAATTTTTAAGCCACGTATAATGACGATGCTCATTCGACGTCTTGATCTTTCAGAGAATCAACAAAGAATAGTTGAATCAAACTTAAAAGATACTTTTGATGAGTTAAATACCTTAAAAAAGCGAAGAGAAAAGGTACTCGATACCAGTATCCAGAAAATAGAAATGGAACTTAATCCCCAACAAAAAAACAGGTTCAAAAAAATAGTTGAGGAGTGGAAAAAAAAATCTGGCAGGGGAAAAACTAAATGAAGTATTCACAAATTCTTTTCAAGAAAATTCCTTTATTTACTTTATTCTCGTTATCAATTGTATTCCTTGGTATTTGACTAATTAATTTATCCTCGTTTTTTGCAATTGCTGAATCTCGCAAGTTAATCACATACTCAATAGATTAACTTTTGGAGCTCATAAATTTTTTAGGGAACATTTATCTAAAATAGGTTTAATCAAAAGATTCACATTATTTGATTAGTACTTGTAACCTTTTTATGGTTTTATTCGACTGATAAATTAATTGGCTAATTTATTTTTGACTTTAAAAGGCTTTTTATGAAAACTAATAAACTTATTTCAGTATCTATATTCACATTACTTTTAGCAGTATTCTTTACTAACTTTAGTTCAGTTAGCAAGGAAGCCAGAGGAGGAAAGTTTCGAGAATGCATAAATCAATTATCAGATAATGATCGTAATACTCTTAAGCAATGTATATCAGAGAATAAAGGTCAAAAAGGAGCTTTCCGTAAATGCTTAGAATCAATACCAGAAAGTGAAAGACAATCAATTCGAGAATGCATGAAGCAACAAAGGAATAGAGCTTAAATTAGTTTACTTAAACCAAAAACTTTCTCATAGAGAACAAATCTACTTGCCATTTATTTTCCAAAGTTTCAGAAGTATATAAAGGACATTAATCCTGACTCGCGTTGAATTTATTAATTCAAAGAGGTATTAAATTTATTTGCTATACATTTAGGAATACCTTATGGGCGTGGTTATGCAAAATGGGAAAATTATATAAATCAAAGATTATCCAAAAAGCTCTCCTGAATCAGCCATCAATACAGTTGAATGTCTCAATTAACTGCTTTCCCGCCAGGAACGTGAATGGAATGGTGAATTATTTGTTTTGGTACTTACTCATTTCATTCAGCCTATAACGTTCCTCGGAAATTTGTTTTTTGTTTAATGAATAATAAGGGATGTGTTTTCCTTCAACCAGAGCGATGAAATTATTGCCATCATGAGGAAGAATTTTTTCTTGCTTATTCATTCTTCTTTCTAGATCCCATAATGTTTTGAGTTGTACAAGATTCTGATTTTCATTGAAAGGTTCATCCTTCAAGTATTCAAGGGATTGATTCAGCATTCATGTTTTCTCCTTTGAATGAATTATAAATTTTGAGACAAAGATTTTCAACAAATTATATTAATTATTAGTTATCTCCTAACAAAATCTTTTTTTGTAATTCTGTTTTCATTCTCACAAAGTTTGTTTAGCAGAATTGTCCCATTCGGCTTTGCGCAGAGGGTTTACATTTAGGGTTTTAAGCTCAGCATCTTGATTTATTACATTGTGGGAATTCATTCAAAAGGTTTTCCAAAGAGGGAATTCACTGGGTTTTGCTTTTTTGAAGTGGTAGATATCAGTCAGTAAAGCAATTTGCTTTTGCTTAATGTATTCAGATTATCGATTTAGATAAAGTTTTCTGCTGTCTTCAAAACTCAATTCCGAACTTGTTTTCAACCAAGGTTATAACTATGAGAAATCTCAAATTGTTTGGACTACTTTCACTTACAGCTTTAGCAGCATCAATACCTCTAATGCAATCAAATTCTGCTTCAACCGACAGATTAATTAATGTACCAGCCAATTCCAAGATTACATTTGTCAAAGACTTTATTATTCCACCAAATGAAATCTCTATTCCGCTTGGTGTTGACTCTAGTGGTGGATACAAGACTGAATGCAAACTTTATTTGAATAGTTATGATCCAGCTATTCGCAAAGTCCCCGCTGGTACTGAATTTTTAATCAAAGATACGAAAGAAACCTATATGCAAAGAGTGGATCTTTTAATCACTTCGAGCGCCATTCAGTCTATTGCTTGCGCCACTCACAAACCAGCAACCGATCCTTCTTCTATTATGCCTGCATCAGGCTTGTCATATACCAAGATTAATCAGGCACAAAGAGCATTGGGCAATAAAATCAAAATCACAATCAATGACCAGCCAAAATTGATATTGCCAGATGAGCTAATGCAACAACAAGCTCAGCAGCAAGCTCAAACACCAGGACAAGCTCCCTCTCAAGACCCATCAATGATGCAACAATATCAGGCTCCACCTCAGCAAGCACCTCAACCACCGGTAGCTCAATAATTCAGCATATCTAAAATACAAAGTTCTTGAATAAGCCTTGTTATCAATAGATAATTTCTTCGACAACTCTGTTGATAGGGAAATTCCTAAATATAAGACCGCATACCCTATAACAAGGGATAAAGGTTAATCAACCTGTCTAAATAACTATTAGATACTAAGAAATTAATATGAATTTTATGACTTACGGTATTCCATCAGTTGGTTTTTTGAGTACTGGCAATAATGTCGGGGTCAGTAGATATACTGAATCCCTTTTAATTGAAGGTGACTATTACAAAGAACTGCAGTATTGGCTTTCAGTCTATAACCGTGCTCAGCAATTTGGGCTTCCTAATACCAGTATTGCGGAAATCAGCGCACAGATATTCAGGGTATCTCAAAAACTATCAAATCTTAGACAAATTGTTAAACCTTTTGCTGAGAACCTAGTGAAATCAGATACTGAGAATAACAATAAGGCCAATGAGCTCTTTGCAGCTCAACAGTAATAGAAAAACGAATAGGAGAAAATTAATAGAATTGAGGTATGCCATGGCTGATAATACAAGTACAAATTTTAATACTAATTTCAACTTGAATAACTTACTTTCTTCTTTTAGTGATGGTTCTTTAGAAATTAGTATTGGTTTAAACAATTTACAATCTCAGTCTCAGACAAATTCTCAAGCCAAGAAAGATACAGAAGCTGTTAGTGAAGATACATTTGCATCAGCAATAAATAAGATAGGAGTTTTGAAATCTAGTGATGGCTTTCTTTATTTAATCAAGCCTAATGATCAAATAAAGCATGATAAAGAATCTAATCAAGTTTATATACTCCGCAAAACTTTATTTGGATATGAAAAAAAATATATTAGCGGTGATCCAAAGAATTTAAAACTTATTTTCCCATTAAATTATTCGGGTGTCTCTCAAGCAAATATAGAAGATAAATCAATAAAGTACCAAAACGGTGATCAGTTAATATCCAAAGTTGATAGTAATGGTGATGCAAAACTTTATATTAAAAGAAAAAATAGTTCAGGAGAAGATCAGCTTATTGAAGTAACACAAGATCCATTAACAGGAAAACTTGTACTAGTTGGCGAATCTAGTAAGAATACTTCTGACAAATCATCATCTAACAATTCAACTAATACAACAACAAGCAATTCATCTTCTCCTATTGCTGGAAGTGATGTTCAAAAGTCAATAGATTCCATAGGCTCTAAGGGCCAATTATGGAGTGCTCTAGGCCTGCCACCTGGAATAAGACCTGCAACAGTTAATGTAACTGGAGTAGTTCCAGCATTAGGTGATTTTACAGGTGCAACTATTCAAGTAGGTACTGTTGTTAGTTCGCAAATCTACAATACTTTGCAACAAACTCTTTCTGCAATTAACTATTTGAATACAACCCCTGCAAACCCTAATCCAGATTTCTCTTATATTCCGGGGCAACCACCATATGGGCAAGCCAACGAAGAACAAAAGAAACAACAAGCACAAGTTTATGCTGCACTTCGCACAACTATTATTGCTCAATTAACTAGAATAGCTCAGCAACTCAGAGAAGCTTATGATGGCTTCAAAAGAGAAACTGATGCTGCTGCAACCTATAAGGGTGAACAAGATAAAACAGTTAGTAAGTTTGTAACTGATGCTTTTGGAGGCGGCAAATAAAAAAAATACAAAGTACTAATTTGGATATTCTTTAGAATTGCAAACCTAAGTCTTAAATCAATAAAGATATTCCTTTTTTGTGGAAAGTTTTGCAGAGTTCGTGAAAAATTGAATTTATGAATCAAGAAATACAAATCTAGAAATAGAAGAAAACTATAAACAGCTTTTATTGGATGGTTTAAAGATATATTATGAAGGAAAAATTAAAGCTCTTGATTTTATAAAGTCCATTCACGATTAATTGCTGGAAGAATAGACAATAATGCACGAAATGAAATTATCACAAGTTGTGGTCTTAGCTACTGGTCTGGCTAGACGCAAAGCAGTTGAATTAATAAAGTATGGCTCTGTAAAAGTTAATAATGAAATTGCACTTGAATATAGTCGTTTGATTAATTGTCAAAAAGATAAAGTTGAAATTCAAGATTATAAATTTTCACTGCCAGCGCTAAAAGAGAAGAGCTCAGAGAAACACTATTTTATTTATTACAAACCTAAAGGAGTTGAGGTTACTCTCAAAGAAGGCTTGTCTGAGCACAACTCACCAGAAGATAATTATAGAAATGATAATTCTATTCATAAAAAGTTGAACACCTTACAAGGAGTCATTTCAGAGATCGGAATTCCAAATCTCAAACCAGTTGGCAGATTAGACTTAGACTCGGAAGGACTTTTATTACTCTCGAATGATGGCGATTTCATCAATAAGCTGACTCACCCAAAATATCATGTGCCTAAAATCTACAAAGTTTGGGTAAACGGATTAAAAAATTCAAGCGAAAACTCACAACAGGTAAAATTTCTAAATGACTCATTTAATCTGCTTTCAATAGAATCAGAAGAAAATGATTCTATCGTTCTGGAAATTGAGCTTAGAGAAGGCAAAAATAGACAAATACGCAGAATATGTGCTCAAGCAGGTTTATATGTGAAACGTATTTTACGAATATCGATTGGGGAAGTAAAATTAAATAAATTAAAGCTCGGAGAATGGAAAGTTTTAAATAATCATTCAATTCAATCTCTCCTAAAAAAAGCAGGCTTATAATCAAGTCTCATAATAAAGTTTAATAATTAAATACTTAGCAAATATCGTATAGCGAATATCACATAGCAAAAAACCATCTTGTCAAACAAGTTCACAGAAAGTAATAAATCAATTTAATATGCAAGAAGTCAAAACAGTCCCAGCTTCAGTAAAGGCTTTTTTATCAAAAATTGGCAATCAGCTCAAAGAAGCAAGAGAAGAGCAAGGTCTTAGCCGAGAAGATATTTGCCGAGCTCTAAAAATTCATATAAATTTCCTTATCGCCCTTGAAGAAGGACTTTTCGAAGATTTGCCAGGAGCGGCCTCATTTTTTGCCTCCCTAAGAAGTTATGCAAGACTTCTCAAGCTCGACGCAGACAAAATAGTTGAAGAGTGCAAAAAGAATAAATATCTCTTTGAATCATTTCAGGGGTTAGGTCAAATAGAGAGACACAGCAAACCTGACATTCTTCATCAAAGCTCTAATATAATCAGAAGCTCACCAGTCAGCCTGCCTCCAGTTGAGATTCCAAATATCATTCGCAGTGAACCAAGCAATACATACACTAAAGAGTCTAGGCCCAATTATCAATCAGGTGAAGGTGGTGGCAAAATAACCAACTCCTCACAAGAAAAGGAAGAGGAGTCCGATCAATCCCAATTGTCTCAATCTCAATCAGGAAAAGCTTCAGGACGGAAAATTAACCCGCTGAGACCAGTATTTCTTTCATTAGTAACTTTTTTAATTCTCTTTTCAATATTTCTTTTTGCTCCTATTTCGGGTTTAAAAGGAATACAAGACTCAATCAAGTCCAATGTAATACCACTAAATACCTCATCTAGTCTAAATGCCGAGGAACTCTCTATTAATAATTCCAATGAAGATAATTTAGTTGATATTAATGGCGGCATTCTTTCAGGCACAAGTAAGATTTGCGGCCCCTTCAAATTAAGTATGGAGCAAGCAGCTCTGATAGAGGTTTATGGAATTTCAGGTGGACAAGCTATTTTGCCTCAGAGAATTGTGCAAGAAGGTGAAGAGCTTGAATTCAGCGATTCTAGAGGGATTAAAATCTACACTTCTAGTCCAGATGAATCAATACTGAGATATAAAGGTCGTAAACAGGATTGGTCAAAAATTGAAAAGCAAGGCAAGTTTTTTGTCTTTAAATGCAATTAAAACAACTCTACTTAAAGGGGCCATGAAATCTGCTTAAATTAATTTCAGAAAATATTAATCAGGACAATAATTCAAATCAGAAAATATCTAGAGCTGTCGAGAAAAAAACTCTCAAGTATTGGCGTGGCGCAGATTTTCTAATAGGATTAACTTTTGTAAGTAGTCTTTTATTCTCTAATTATCTGACCAGTTGGGGTTTAATACAAAACAAAAGTTTTCAAATTTTCCCACAAGCTTTGATTTTGTATTTATTTTCTTCGTTTATTCCTGTTAGAACAGTATTACTGGCTGTAACAACTTTTATTTTAATCACTCTGTGCTTCTCTGGAGCCTTTGGTACTAATACATTATTAGTTAGCGGATACTTATTTGCTTTATTAATTGCTGGATTTTTATTGAAGAAATTAATATGGCCACTCAGAATATTAGCTCCATTAGCTATTCACTTAATTGGTGCAATTGGATTAGCAATATGCTTCAAGATCGAAAAATTATCATTGGCTGAATATATCAATGCTTTAAAAGTTTTGTCCTTAAACTCCTTGATTGCTGAATTACTCCTTATTTATCCATTATCACTTCTTTCAGATAGGCTTGGGAAGCTCTTGAACTGGTGTAAGTTTTTTGAATAAGCTTTATGAAGCCAAAAGTATTTCTTTTTATCTCTTCTTTATTTTCATGGTTGTTTATAAGTTTTGTACTGTTTCCATCCAATTCTTCAACTACAAATCTAACTCAAATTGTTTACAAAACAATGCAAGCTCATTTTGAGTCTGACACACAATTAATTGGTATCTCAAACTACAAAAAATTTGCTGATAGTTTTCCTGTAGAACAAAAATTCCAAAAACCTGCTGGGTTATTTATAACTTTGAGCCTAAATAACGCAGGACAAAGCCAATCAAGAGCTTGTTGGGGTTCTGTAAATCCTGAATACGCCGATCTTGTGAAAGCAACTGTTTACACCACAATTGGAGCTCTAACTAAAGAATATCGATATTCACCAATTAGAAAAGATGAATGGAAAAGACTCAAAGCCCAAGTAACTATTATTAACGCTATTGAACCTGTCAAAAGCATAAGATCAATTAATCCTCTCAAAGATGGCTTAATGATTAGAAGTGGCAATAAAAGCGGAGTTATACTTCCTGGAGAAGCGATGGATTCACACTATCAGTTAATACTTGCAAAACTCAAAGCTGGCATAAAAAAAAATGAAGGTTTTCAAATTTACAGATTAAAAACAGAAATACACAAATAAAGTTAGAGGAAAACTAATCACTAAATTCTTTTGATGGTTTATGAAGACGATAGACAACTCCTCTTTTGGCTCGCAATTCTCTGACTCGACGCAAATACATCATCACAACTTCAACCACAGTTGCATGACTCCAAGTAAGTGGCGCAACTGAAAGTGGTCTTCCATTAAAAGGATTGACTTGTTCCGCTAATACACCCGAAGGCGAAGCATGATTTTTAACCCATTCAAGATATTTTAATGATTCCAATAAATCCTGCTCAGTTTCAGCTGAAAGAATTTCCTCCATCATGAGCCACAACGTGCAAATAATCCAAGGATTGCCAGGGACTTTCTCGCTAGGAACGCATTGCGTGTGATAGTAATCATATTGATATCTGGCAATACCACCAACTTCAGTTTGCACCCAGAGATACTGCTTATAAGCCTGCATTGTACTTTTCACAAAAGGATCATCAACCGTAAAAGTACCAAAACGGAAAAGCGCATATAGGCTTGCATCAACCGTTGAATCAGGAAAAAGCTCAAGAGTATTATCGGTTGGGTGAACTAAGCCTCTCAAATAGCGACCTAAATTGCGATCATATAAATGAGTTTTTATGGCTTCTTTGACTTGGCCTGCTGCTTCGAGATAATCATGATATTTACTATCCCCAAAAGCTTTCGCAAAATTGGCGGCTGCTCTCAAACCAGCTTCTACAGTACAACAAGTAAAAGTCATAACGCCTTTACGCTCTTCCCACAAATCAAAAGAGGGCAAAGGTAAATGCGTTTCTGGATCTCTATAACTAACCAAAAAGTCAGCGGCCCTGCGAATTAGTGGTTTATAAAGCCTTCGGACAAATTCAACTTCTCGGTGAATACGAAAATGCTCCCAGAGAGCCCACAGAACAAGAGCTGTTTCATCCTCCTGTATCGGCAGTTGGTATTTACCAGCCCTTACCCACGGATGCCATGAACTAGCAACAGAACCTTCAGGATTGTATTTATGTAAGAAATAACCTTCAGGACTAATAATATTTGCGACAAATGTAAAGAATTTTTGAGTAACACTTTCATATCGCGCTTGATCCAAAGCTTGTGCAACTAAAGCTCCGTCTCGAGGCCAAAGATAGCTGTAATGATCTTTATAGGTTGCTTGAATATCGCTATCATTTGCGGCTAAGATTGCGCCATCATTATCAATTTGCGTTCTGACAACCAAAAGGCTTCTTTTAAAAAGCGTTTGTGCCCAGTCTGGTAGAGGTGATAAATCAAAATTTTCTTTATTAACCCATAATTTCCAGTACTGATCAGTTAATTCCAAGCGGCTTGCAGTACCACCAGCTACCATTTGACCATTTAATTCATTCACTTCGTCGATTGTTTTGCCACAACATATCCAATAGTCGAATGAATAACTTCCGTTGGGTTCTATTCTGAAAAATTTACCAACAGTCGAGTCAACAGATCCCTGAGTAATTGGAGTATTTTGCAAATAACCATCTTCGGCATCTCGCCAGGTTCCCTCTGAAGCCCCTATTGCTTTAGATCCGATTGAATAATGCTCTACTCCATCAGATAGGCAGGACAAGAAATAGCGACTTCCTTTGTAATGAACAACTGCCTTCAGATAAGGTTCATAGAATGCAGTATCTCCTACTTCGCTGCCATAAATACGATAGTCATGATGGAAGAAGACATGAACATCACGCTCATAATCTCTTAAATTTTTGACGTTCAAGCTTCGAGCGTAAATGTCGTAATAATAATCAATAAAGTCATTGCAAATTATTTCAAGGCCTAAATGCTCATTGCGAAGCAAAACCTCAGTGACTAAAGTGTCAGGTCTATATTTGAGCTCTTTGTGCCAACCTGCATCAGTAATCCAGGTGAAGCTACCATCAACCCAAATCCCAAATCTAAATGCATAGCCGCCAGCATGATTCTCTTGACCAACATGCGGAAAATAAAAATCTTTTATCTGATATTCGCGATCAAAACATACTAAGACTTTTCCATTTGAAACTGGTATATCTCTTGGCATTTGCTATCTATTGGACAAGACTGATGAATGAGTGGTTGAAAAAGCTAAATTATTTGAGGCTAAATTAATTTTTTGGTTAATTTACTTAAGTTAATCTTTAGTAATCTTTCTAATCCTTTTTACCCTGTCGAATATATCAGTAAACAGATATAATATGCTTTTTTCGGGATAGATAGCTCATATTAGTTCTGAAGAGCCAGAAGAGAAGTTTAGAATCAAAAAATTTAGAATCAGAAATTCAAGTATTAGAAATAAGCATTAAATGTATTCACGCAAAGAAGAGACAAATTTGTCAGAAGATATTTCAGAGAAAACAAGCGCAAATAGTTTATCTCAAAGCACAACTCGGACTAATTCTGTTTTAGGTGATTTTGCAAATTTGTTTTTGGCCAAGACTGATCAGATCACCAAGCCGAAGCAAAACTCAACTCAAAAGCCTAGTCAGGAAATAAAATCTAGAAACAAATCACAAAGATGTACTGACAAGAACTTTGCAAAAAATTTCAATAAATTAAGTCATAGAAAAATCCGTACTCATCTTCCTATTCATGGCGGAAAAAATCTCTATTTGCCTTCTCATCCTTTTTCTGAGCTACATAAATACGATTTGAGCGAAATTACTGGCCTCGACGATTTACACAACCCCGACAGTTTAATTGCTAAAGCACAAACAGAAATTGCTGAATTGTTTCAAGTAGAGCACAGTTTCTTCTCGGTCGGCGGAGCCTCTACCTGTTTACTGGCCAGTTGCTTAGCTCTCGGTGAAGGTGGCAAAGTCTTGGTTCCAACCAATGCGCATAAAAGTGTCATCTCGGGATTAATATTGAGTGGAGCCGAGCCGATTTGGTATGAGCCTGAATGGGATGCTGTATGGGGCGTTTTCCGCGACATTAATTTAAATCAAATTACCAAGCTTATTAAAGAAAATTCCTCTGACAAAAGCAAAAGCATAAAAGGTTGTTTTGTAACTTCCCCAACCTATGAAGGAATTGAAGCATCACTCGAAGAATTGGTAAGCCTTTGTCATGATCATAAAATTCCTGTAATTGTAGACGAATCTCATGGAGCGCATCTTAGTTTAATAAATCCTGGACGTGGAGCAGTAAATGCTTGTGCAGATTTGATTATACATTCTCCGCACAAGACACTGGGAGCCATGACCCAAACAGGCTTATTGCACGTGCAGTCAGAATTGATTTCCGCACAAAAAGTTGCAGCCTGCATGAGTCTATTGCAAACTACAAGCCCATCTTGGATTTTGCTTGCCAGCCTGATTGAAATGACAAATTATCTCAAAGGTAATTTACAGCACTTACACAATCAAATCAGCATTGGAAAAGACCTAAAGCGCAGACTTAGCAAAATCGACAAAGTCAAAATATTTCAAAATGACGATTCGCTTAAATGTATTCTTTCTCTTGGAGGAGTAAGTGGGCATGAATTGAGCGAATGGTTATTTGAAAATCACGATATAGAAACCGAAATGGAAGGAGAGGATTGGGTCTTATTATTAGCAACCATGAGCTTGCAATCTCATCATGTTTTGCAAATAGAAAGAATTATTCAAAAAGCATCAAAAGCTTTATCATCCCCCAAAGAGAATGAAGCTTCGCATCCCGCCTCACGGCAACTTCTAAGTGCCAGCAAAGAAAGCAAGACTGATTCTTTCGTCACACTCAGAATAAAACCACCGCAAATTATTACTGAGCAATTACCTAGAAAAGCATTTTTTGAGAATAACAATTCAAAGATTGAGTTTAAATGCCCGCCAGGAATACCAACTCATATACCTGGATCAAGAATTATCTTGAATAATGAAGTATCAAATAATATACTCAAACAAATTGAAAGTATAAAAGAAGCTGATTCTAAGCAGGATTCAGAACTCAATCTAGATAATGTTTTGAATTTAGTATCAAAAACGCCTAATACACAGTTGGCTAATAATACTCAACTCACTACTCAGAATACTGGTAAAACTGATGCTGAAAAAATCGAGGCCCTGAAAAGATTAGTAGCTTTACCGCCAAAGAAAAAAGTAAATAAGGAAGATGATCCGTATTTTGATGAAGATTTTACTGACTATGAAGAAGACCTAGCAAACGATGTTTACAATACTACTAGAGTCGAAGAGTTTGCTTAAGGTTTAAACTTAGTAATAATTTTAAGTAATTGATTCAGCACGAATATTAAGAAGTTTTCCGTATGTGGAGTATTACTTTCCTTGTCAGCATAAGATACTTTATTTCGACCTGATTTTTTTGCAACATAAAGAGCCTCATCAGCAGCTGTTAATAGTGCTTCTTTACTTTTATACTTGTTCCCTTCTTGAGTTGCAACACCAATACTTACCGTAATCTGTCCATGAGTAGAACCACTATGTTTAATTTGAAGTTTTGCAATTTCAGATTGAATTCTAAGAAGTATCTCTTCTAACGCTTGGCTATCAACATCAGGTAAAAGTAAAACAAATTCTTCTCCTCCATATTTTGCCAAAACATCTCCGCACCTAACAGAATTCTTCATTGCTGAAGCAACTCCCTTTAATGCTTCATCTCCTGCCTGATGACCGTAAGTATCATTGTATATTTTGAAGGAATCAATATCCATCATAGCTATCGATAATGAATTACCTTTTTTCAATGATTCAGTCCATAATCTCTCAAAAGAACTGTTAAAGAACCTTCTATTATGGACTAGCGTCAGGGCATCAATATTGCATTCTATTGCCAAAGCTTTATTTTGTGTTTCCAAAGCTTTCTTCTTGTGGAATTTTTGAATTGTGTTTTGAGTTTGTTGCAAACTATTTTTCAATGATGGAAGAACAAATTGAGAGCCTTCACGCTGTAACTGACTTAAATATAATTCACAATCAGCCTTTTGTATGAAAGGTAATGCATATTCAGGAAATATTGCGGGGGGTTGATTCTTACAAGTCTGCGGAATCACATCTATGAAATCAGCTTTTTTTGCTTCTAAAAGTTCACATAACGGAGCATATTTAACCGCACGAGGAATAGTAGACAAACTACTTGTTTGAATTGATAGTGACATTACGAAAACTTTGAATCTTGAAAACTTGGGTCTAATGCTCAAAAATAGACCTAGAGTTAGGAAGAAATTAGTGAAATCAGCATTCTGATGCGGTTAAGAGGAGACAACCCAGGGTGCACATTCACCATCTTCTTCAGATGAGAGAAGTAACCTTCACAGGAATTTGTTGTATTCTCGATTTT
>B570J29032_109958581_pt1 | contig 13689 bp, 11 predicted proteins | sample LakMenEpi16Nov12_FD_29032 | JGI IMG/M metagenome (IMG submission 29032)
GCGCACTTAACGTAAGGTGACTACGAAGTCAGCCTTGCTCTCAGATTTGTCGATTACCCGTGCATTGACTTCATCTGTGCCTTCAGACCAATCCTTTGCATCCTCTGGCGATTTACCGAATGCGATATGTCTGGCAATCAATCTCTGCATACGTAGCTCATCATCGACCTGCAGATACCAAGATTCATCGAGATAGCCACCCACCTGCTCCCAGCCAGATTGGTCATGGAGCAGGTAATTGCCTTCAACTATTACCAACTTCGCCTGCGCTGGGATAACGCCCGCATTAGGAATCGATGCCTCAATCTCTCTCTTAAAAACAGGAAACTTAATGTCTGCGCCATTGCTCTCTTTGATTGCAGCAAGTGTCTGGGTGAAGCTTCTGACATCAAAGGTGTCCGGTGCTCCCTTGCGATCGCGGCGACCGAGCTCAAGTAACTCTTCATTGCTCATATGGAAACCATCCATAGGAAGGATTGCAAGTAGATCCTGTGAGAGGTGCTCACGTAAGAAATCGGTGAAGGTGGATTTTCCAACTCCAGGCTTACCAACGATTCCTAAGATAAATCGATGAGAGCTGTCTTGAAGGATAGATGCGCGTTCAAGAGCGCTATCGCGAGTGAGCCTTTTCATGTCATTCGATAGTATCGTAACGGGATGGCAACGTTAAGGCCGGAGCATAAAGAATTCTTGCTTCAAGAGGCTCACTCACTCCTGAACTTTGCACGTGGCTCAGCCATTGATACCGGTGGCTTTGGATATCTGACTGTAGATGGAAAGGTAGATCCATCTAAGCCACTTGAGTGTTATATGCAGGCGCGCAAGATTCAAGTCTTTGGTTTAAGCCATCAGATGGGGCTCGCAGATTGCAAGGAACTAGTTGTGCACGGTGTGCAATCTCTGAGTAACCTCTTTAGAGATAAGAAGAATGGCGGTTTTTATAGCGCTGTTAGCGCAGATGGCGCAGTAGTCAGCGATAGAAAACTTGCCTATGACCATATGTTTGTCCTCCTTGGCGCCACAACAGCGATAGAGCTTGGCATTAGCGGTGCACAAGAGCTCTTTGATCAAGCGCAAGCTGCCATTGAGAAGTACTTCTGGGATCCAGAGTTTTCGATGATGAGAAATGACTGGAGCCAGGATTTCTCATCTCTTGATTCCTATAGAGGCATCAACCCCAATATGCATGCTGTGGAAGCCATGACAGCTGCCTATGAAGTAACTGGCAATACTATTTTTAGAGATCGCGCCTATGCGATAGCACAGCGCGCACTCGATGACTTTGCTCGCAACTGCCAGTGGATGTTGCCTGAGCACTTTAATGCACAGTGGAAGGTGCTGACCGAATTTAATAGCGATAATCCTGCAGATCCCTTCCGTCCCTATGGCATCACCATTGGTCATCTCTTTGAGTGGTCACGCCTTGCCCTACAAATTGATCTGACAATGCCCAAGGATGCAAAGGGGCGCACCTGGGTATTAGAAAGTGCCCGCGCTATCTATGACATCGGTAAAAAATACGGGTGGGCTGCAGATGGATCTGCTGGATTTGTCTACACAATCGATTGGCAGAAAAAACCGGTAGTAACGTCACGGATGCAATGGGTAGCAGCTGAAGCAGTGATGGCTGCCTTTACTCTCTGGAAGATCACGGGAGAAGATCAATACTTAGATGATTACTACACCTGGTGGAGCTACATTCAAGATCACGTCATCGATAAGAAGTTTGGCTCTTGGCACCATGAGTTAAATGCAGCCCAAGAGGTCACAACTATTACATGGTCTGGTAAACCTGATGTCTATCACGCCTTTAACGCCTGCATCTTGCCTCTGCTGCCCTTGAAGGCAAACTTTATCGGTAGTGCAAAGAAGTCTTAACTTATCTTTTTTATCGCTTAGCTAAGAGATCCATATAGTTGCTGACAGATGTCTTTGCTAACTTCTCGTAATCAAGTGAGAGTGCAAGGATTTCATCTTGCTGGCCCTTGTCATAGATGCGAGCGAGGTTGACCTTAAATTTCTCAATCAAAAGTGGGATTCCCTCTATGCGCCGGCGCGCATGGCCTAGTGGATATTCCACTGCCTCCTCCCCCAGGGTGCTTCCATCGTTGAATTCAATGGTTAGAGCATTGGCAATCGAGCGTTTATCTGGGTCGTGATAGTCAGCTGAGTACTGTGGGTCTTCACGGCAGATAATCTTCTCGCGCAAGGCATCAATGCGAGGATCTGCGGCAATATCTTCTTCATAGTCGCGCGCAGTCAGGCGGCCAAAGATTAATGGCACTGCCACCATATATTGGATGCAGTGATCGCGATCTGCAGGGTTATTTAAAGGCCCCTTCTTATCGATGATACGGATACATGCCTCATGTGTACGGATAGTTACTTTCTTAATATCAGCTGCGCTCTTACCTGCTGCAACCATTGCAGTGTGAAGTGTCATGGCTGCTTCAACGGCGGTCTGTGAGTGAAACTCTGCAGGAAACGAAATCTTAAAGAGGATATTTTCCATGACGTATGTTCCATACTCGCGCTGGAAGGTGAAGTGCTTGCCGCGGAAAGATGAGTCATAGAAGCCCCATGTCTTTGCAGTCAGCGCTGTTGGGTATCCCATCTCACCGGTGGATGCGATTAGAGCGAGGCGCACAGCGCGAGATGTGGCATCTCCTGCAGCCCAAGATTTCCGTGAGCCCGCATTAGGAAAGTGGCGATAAGTGCGCAGTGATTGACCATCAACCCAGGCAAGAGAAACAGCTGCGAGTATTTGATCACGGGTTAGGCCCATCATCTGAGCTACGACTGCCGTGGATGCCACTTTGACGAGTATGACGTGATCGATACCCACCTTATTAAATGAGTTTTCAAGTGCGATACACCCTTGAATCTCATGTGCCTTGATCATCGCTGTGAGCACATCACCAATAGTAAATTTCTTATCTGTTGTGCGACAGAGCCAATCTGCTGTTGCCAGAATGCCACCTAAATTATCTGATGGGTGTCCCCACTCAGCAGCAAGCCATGTATCGTTAAAATCTAACCAACGGATCATCGCGCCGATATTAAAGGCGCCTTGCACGGGATCGAGCTCATAGTTGGTTCCTGGAACTTTCACTCCGTTCTTCACAGTGACTCCCGGTGCAACGGGGCCCAGTAACTTTGTGCAGGCTTCATACTCCAGCGCCTCTAACCCACAGCCCAGGGTGTCCAAAAGGCAGTTCCACGCAGTCTCATATGCCACCTTCGATGTAATCTTGAAATTGATTACATAATCGACAATATCGATGATCTCCTTATCGTAGGCAGCGTTCGATGTGGCGATATGTGATGACATGTGGATTACCGTTTCTCTATCGGGATAAAGGTGAGATCTTCAGGGCCTGTGTAATTAGCGCTGGGTCTAATGATTTTATTATCAATGCGCTGTTCAATCACATGCGCTGCCCACCCTGTTGTGCGGGAGATGACAAAGATAGGTGTGAATAACTCGGTAGGTATCTTCATCTGGTGATAGGCAACAGCTGAGAACCAATCCAGGTTAGGGAACATATTCTTAATCTCCCACATCACAGATTCAATCCTTGCAGCAATCTCATAGAGCGCTGTGCTGCCCTGATCAAGAGATAGCTCTTGTGCAATCTTTTTAATGATGACATTACGCGGATCAGAGACGGTATAGACGGGGTGGCCAAAACCAATGACTACCTCTTTATTGCCAACGCGAGCTCTGATATCAGCTTCGGCTTGATCGGGGTTGGCATAGCGCTCTTGAATCTCAAGGGCCACCTCATTTGCCCCGCCATGCTTAGGTCCGCGCAGCGCACCGATAGCACCTGTAATAGCTGAGTAGATATCAGAGTTTGTTCCAGCAATCACACGGCCTGTAAATGTTGAAGCATTAAATTCATGTTCGGCATAGAGAATAAGTGAGGCATGCATGGAATCAATCCAGAGCTTGCTCGGTGCTTTTCCATGGAGTAGATGGAGAAAATGTCCTCCGATGGAGTCATCATCTGTGACAACTTCAATGCGTGTGCCGCTATGAGCGAAGTGATACCAATAAATCAAGGCCGAGCCCATTGATGCGATCAATGTGTCGGCAACCTCTTTTGCATCCATCTCATTGTGATCAAGTGATTCAGGTGCCACGCAACCTAGCGCTGAAACGACTGTGCGCATAACATCCATCGGGTTGGCAGTTGCTGGAATCTGTTCAAGAATTGTTTTCACAGATTGCGGCAAGTCACGAAGAGTCTTTAATTTAGCTTTATAGGCGGCAAGCTCTGATTTTGATGGCAAGGTGCCATGGATTAATAGGTGTGCTACCTCTTCAAATTCACAGTGAGCAGCTAAATCTGCAATATCAAAGCCTCGGTAATGCAGATCATTGCCGCTCTTGCCAACGCTGCAGAGTGCAGTATTGCCTGCCACAACGCCAGAGAGTGCAACAGACTTCTTCGGCTTAAATTCGACCATAGTGCTCACCCTCTATTTCTTGGCGAAGTTCTACTTATCTTTATCGAGCTTATCGAGACGTTCTTCGTACTTGTAGTAGTCAATGCTTTGATAGAGCTCTTCACGAGTCTGCATGGTTTCCAATACCCCCGCCTGAGTTCCATCGCGGCGAATTGCCTCATAGACATTTTCTGCAGCTTTATTCATCGCCCTAAATGCTGAGAGTGGATACAAGATCATTCTCACCCCACTTGCAGCGAGCTCATCGCGAGTAAAGAGAGGCGTCATGCCAAATTCAGTGATATTGGCAAGGATTGGCTGCGATGTTGCTTGACTAAATTTCATAAAATCATCAAGGGTGGTGATTGCTTCAGGAAAGATCAGATCAGCACCTGCCTGGATATAGGCGTGCACGCGCTCCAAGGCAGAGTCGATTCCTTCGATAGCGATTGCATCTGTGCGAGCCATGATTGCAAAGTTCTCATCTGTGCGCGCATCAACTGCAGCCTTAATACGCTCAACCATCTCTGATTGAGAGACAACCTCTTTATTGGGGCGATGGCCACAACGTTTTGCACCCACCTGATCTTCAATATGCATTGCACCAGCACCTGCCTTAATCAAATCTTTGACTGTGCGAGCGATGTTATGAGCTGATGCGCCAAAGCCGGTATCGGCATCTACTAAGAGCGGAAGCTCGCAGACGCTAGTAATACGGCGCACATCCGTCAGCACATCATCCAGAGTTGTTATTCCTAGATCTGGAATACCGAGTGAGCCAGCTGCTACTCCACCACCAGAGAGATAAATAGCTTTATATCCTGCGCGCTGGGCAAGGAGTGCGTGATTAGCATTGATTGTGCCAACAATTTGAAGCGGGTTCTCCTCCTCTAAAGCTTTACGAAATCTAGCTCCAGCAGATGAAATAGCCATGTCTTAAGTATAACTTCCTTCTCTCTATATGCAAGAGAAATTTTAGTTATATCCCCTTTCCAATAGTCAGTGTGAGTTGATTACTCTTTTGCAAAGGAGAACCAATCAAGATTACCAAGTGAATCACCCTCGCCTCTAAAGACGAGATAAATATCCTCTTCTCCCCCACTGTTATTAAGTCGAGTTGAAAAAGATCGATAACCTTTCCATGCAAGAAAACCTGGTTCAAGAAGACATGTGCCAAGTAGTGGACCATCAACTGAATGTGAACGTATTTCAATTGTCATCTCAACAACAGGGGATGCATAGAAATGAATGAGCGCATTCTTAGGAATATTTCTTATCTTCGGGTAATACAGATAGGAGCCATCCTTGATCCGGGAAACATCAAAACCTAATCGTGGATTCTCACTCTTAGAGCAGTTATGTGATGCCATAAACCACTCAGCTTCAATCTTGTTCCACTGTGCATCGTATTGACCAACGCCCATCTCAACTATCAAACCATCGGTGACAATCTCACCATTGTCTCTGTAATGAATATAGGTAATTCCACTTGAGCGATGAACAAAGTGGGGATCAAATATTGTGAAGGCGTTGAAATTCTGGTTATTCATTGAGAAGAAGGAGCCGTGATCTGGGGATGCTCCAAAGTTACCTCTGAAGGTATAGGGGCCATAGAGATTTTGTGAGGTTGCATAGAAGGATGCCCACGTTAAGTAATACGTTCCATTGTGCTTATGTAGCGAGGCTTTATCGTCTGCATCATGATCTACCTCAATGCGCTGTGCTCGGCCCTTAATGGAGATCATGTCATCGCCCAGCTCGGCCATGAAGTAGCCGGCGCCTTCACCATATGCCCACGATGGACCGCCAAATAAAATATGTGCCGACCCATCGCTATCGATAAATACTGCAGGGTCATACTCAGCTGTTGTTGTCAGTGTTCCATCTAAGAGAGGTTTGCCGAGAGCATCAATAAAGGGACCGCCCGGTGCGCTTGAAGTTGCAACACCTGTTCTCTGATTTCCATCAGAGAAGTAGAGGAAGTACTTGCCATTTTTAGTAGCAGCATCGACAGCCCAGCATTGCTCTGAAGCTCCCATATAGAGATCTTCTGGGCGCAGAGTGGATTCCAATCGCCACTTCACTAAATCAGCTGAAGACCATATCTGCCAATCGTGCATGCGCCATAAGGTGTTATCGCGAGAGTAATCATGGGATGCATAGAGATAAGCACGCCCATTAAAGAGATGGATATGAGGATCACAGATACCGCGCGAGGCGATGATGGGATTTTTAAGGTGTGAAACTTCTAGCTCCATAGTTACAGAGAGCTACACATTCAGACTTAGCGCAGCTAAGGCGCCATTGACGATTGATCCGCTATCGAGATCATGGATTCGATAGAGATCTGCAATAGTTCCTGATTGACCAAAGGTGTCAACGCCCATTGCTACTTGTGGCATTCCTAGTGCTGAACCAAGCCATGACATCGCATGGGATGCGCCATCATGGACGGAGACAATCGGTGCACGCTCAGTAAAGATCGGACGTAGTGCGCCAGGAAAAGATGGCGTACTCGCTGTGCGAATTCCCTGCTTTAAGGTGCGCTGCCAGCTTCCATAGAGACGCCCTGGTGAAGTTACTTCTACAACGTGGGCGATAACTCCCTCTTGAGCAAGTTCTTGTGCGGCAAGGAGAACTTCAGGCATCACAGCACCAGTTGCAACCAGATGTACTACGGGTGCTTGCGAATCATCAAGTGAGACTCCAGGCGTATTGCGACCATCGACTAAACGGTATGCACCTGCAAGAACTTGGGTGCGAAGGAGGGCATCTCCCAATCGCTCACGCGCCTGCGCAAATGGACCTTGATCAATAGGGCGAGTGGTGAGTCTGAAATAGAAAGCGAGTTCACTAGGGCGCAAATCTGGAGTTGTATCGCTCTTATTTCCTGCAACATGTGCGATGGCATCACAGAGCATCCAATCCAATGCCTGCGCATAGGCAGGTTCCATCAGAACTACTCCTGGTAACTCCATTCCAACGGAGGGTGTAATTGTTGATTGGTGGGCGCCACCTTCTGGTGCAAGTGTCACACCTGATGGCGTGCCAGCAATAATAAATTTCGCACCTGAATACACGCTATAGATAAATGCATCAAGGCCGCGAAGTACAAATGGGTCATAGACAGTACCGATAGGAATAAGTGGTTGATCTGAGTGATCATGAGATAGACCAAGCATGCCAAGGAGCATAAATAGATTCATCTCACTGATGCCCAGCTCAATATGCTGACCTGTAGGACCTTCTGCCCATTTGAGCACAGGATCTTCATTCCAGCGACGTAACACTTGTGGGTGAAATACCCCAGTCTTATTAATAAATCCACCAAGGTTTGTTGATGTGGCAACATCGGGGGCAGTTGTGACTAAATACGGTCTGATTGCTTCATCGCGGCTGATCTCAGTTAATACGCGTCCAAAGACTTCTTGTGTGGAGATTAATCCGGTGCTCTTTGGATTAGTTGTCGTTGGAATTACTGCACTGATCTCTCGTGATTCACTTGCGCGCTTCAACGCTGCGCTGCGTTTCAAAAGATAGGTGCCGGCTGGAGTATCTACATCAAAGCCATCCCATTCATTATCTAAGCTCAAACCTAAGCCACTTCGCATCACATCGATTTGTTCAGTAGACATCTGCGCAGAGTGATTACGTGGGTCTCCAGCCATAGGAAGACCCCAGCCTTTAACTGTGTAGGCAAATACAACGCTAGGACGATCTGTTACCACATCACATGATTCAAAGGTCTCAATCAGCGACTCAATATTGTGTCCACCAAGATCGCTGAGAATCTCAAATAGCTGCGCATCAGAATATTGCTTCAGGTGCGCCTCCACTCCTGAAGGTGCGCCATCAAGGAAGCGAGCTCGCAGCTCTTCTAGTTTTTGTCCATAGAGAGATTGATACTGCTCATTAGGAATATCATCAAACCATTTCTTAAATGGCTCACTGCCACTTGCTGAGAATGCTTTCTTTAGCTTGGAGCCATATTTGACTTCAGCTACATGCCATCCAGCTGCTTCAAATTGGGCTCTCCATTGTGCGATGCGGATGCCTGGAATCACTCGGTCAAGTGATTGACGGTTAAAGTCAACAACCCACATCACGTTGCCAAGTCCATCGGTTGCAGGATCTGCAACTGCCTCCCAGATATTTCCTTCATCAAGTTCTGCATCACCTATCAAGGCGATGAAACGAGAGTGTGCTCGTGCGCCAAAGTGAGCATCCACATAGCGTCTTGTCACACCTGCAAAGAGTGGAGCTGCAGCGCCTAATCCAACTGAACCTGTTGAAAAATCTACGATATCGGGATCTTTCGTTCTCGATGGATAGCTCTGTAATCCACCTGCGCTACGCAGCATCGTTAGATACTTCTTATCAAGATTTCCTAGAAGATATTGAATGGAGTGAAAGAAGGGAGATGAGTGAGGCTTAACGCTGACTCGATCTTGGGCGGTGAGGTGATACATATAGAGCGATGTCAGAATTGAGGACATCGAAGCACTTGATGCTTGATGACCTCCTACTTTAATTCCATCGTTATTGACTCGATCATGGTTTGCATGGTCGATCATTCGAACAGCGAGCCATAAGGCGCGAGATTGAATCTCCTCCAGTAGTGCGCAATCCTTTTCAGATATGCCCATGGCTATTTAAACTCCGCACGCACCGCAATTGCCAGGGCCTCATAATCTGCAGGGGTGTTATAGAGCTGACCTGATACGCGCATGAAGTACTGATCACAGGCAGTAGTGATGGGTACCTCTATCTTGTGAATCTCAGCAAACTTACGTTGCAGAGCAATACATCCATCGCGCCCGCCATCCATCTTATGAAGGCGAATGACTCCAAGGGGTAGCTCTTCCTCGCGTAGTTCATCCAGGCCAACACCGAGCTCTTTCATTACCAAATCTCGGCCGTATCGCATACGTGAAATATTTGCAGCGCGCACTCTCTTCCATCCAATTTTTTCATAAAACTCAATGGCGTAAGGTGCTGCAAGCCATGGACTTAAATCAACTGTGCCTAACATGTCCCATTGCAGGGGATATAGCTCATGATCTTGCCAAGAGACTATGAGTGGTCTCAACTTTTCTTGCCAGCGTTCTGCAACACGATAGACGCCGCAACCTAGTGGCGCCGATGCCCACTTATGAAGATTGCCAAACCAGAAATCTGCATCGAGCTTATCGAGATCTAAATCAAAGTTACCTGGAGTATGGGATGCATCGATTGCAATAGCTATCCCTTTCTCTCGACATAAATCACTGAGCGCCTGGATCGGGAAGGTGCGAGCAGTCGCCGATGTCACGTGATCGACAACAAAGAGGCGTGTGCGAGGCGTAAAGGATGCTTTGACGATTGCAATGACTTCTTCATCTGTAGCAAGGCGTGGAATGACAACGGTGACGAGTGTGCCGCCTGCTGCCTCAACTGCGCGCTGGACTGCATAAATCACAGCGCCATATTCGTGATCGAGGACTATTGCTTCATCGCCTGCTTTGAAAGGAAAACCTCTCATTGTGGTGCTTGCAGCCTCAGTTGTATTGCGCACAAGCGCAATCTGTTCAGGCTTTTGATTGAGGAAGGTGGCAACCTTTGCGCGCGCTTCCTGCACCTCGATCATTGCATGGCGAGCAAAGAACTTCACCGGGTTAAGTTGTACTCGATCTTGAATCTTCTTCTGAGCATCTTGCACCACAGTGGGTACTGCGCCAAAGGAGCCGTGATTACAGTGGCGAACGCTCTCATCTAACTTCCAGGCGCTTTTATACTCTTGAAGATCAAACTCCACGGTTAACCCTTCACAATTCCGGCAGTCAACCCTGAGATCATAAATTTCGACATGAGTGCGAAGATGAGAACTGTTGGGATGATTCCGATCATGACCGATGCGGCTAATCCGCCCCATTCGATGTAGTAGGCGCCGATAAATGAGCGCATCGCAACAGGGAAGGTCTTATTTCCATCTGAGTCAATAAGAATCATTGCTAAGAAGAGTTCATTCCAGCACTGCACAAAGGCGAAGATAAATGTTGCAGCAATACCGGGAAGGGCCACAGGAAATACCACTCTAAAGAGTGCGGTGAAGCGATTACATCCATCAATCATCGCTGCTTCATCTAGCTCTGGTGGGATGCGCTGTAAGAAGCCTCGGAGCATGATCGTTGCAAATGGAACCATGCCACCCACATAACACAGGGTTAGCCCAATCAAACTATTGAGTAGCCCCACCTTGCTGAGCAAGAGATAGAGAGGAGCCAGTGCAATAAGTGCTGGAATCATTTGAGTAACAAGGAAGACGAGCATGATTTGTGACTTGCCCTTAAATTTATAGCGAGCAAGTGCATATGCACCGAGTAAGCCCACAAAGATAACAAATGCAGCAGCTGCAAGTGCCACCAATAAACTGTTACGTAGATAGGTGCCAAAGGCATATTGGCTAAAGAGAGTGCGGTAGCTATCAAGAGTCGAGTTAGATTTAGGGAAGTAGATCTTCTGCGTTACCTCGCGCACGGGGCGAATTGAGGTCAGCGCCATCCAATACAGCGGAAATACAGTGAAAACCAACCACACTGCAAGAACTGTGAACTTCGTTCCTTTACCGAGAGCTTTCAACATTTATGACTCCTCCGACTCTTTTTCGAGGCGTGTTGCCAAGAGGTAGAAAACTGAAAAGATTAATAGAACGCTCAGGATTAGAAGTCCTAAGGCAGAACCACTACCCCAGTCTTGATCGTAGGTAATCTTCTGAACAAGCCACGATGAGAGAATGTGTGTCTGCTGATTCGGACCACCACTTGTCATACCGAAGATGATGTCTGGGAAGTTGGTAATCCAGATAACTCTCAGCAGGACAATGAGAATCAAGGTCTGTCGAATATAGGGAACTATCACTAAGACAAGAGTCTTAGATTTTCCACAACCATCTAGCTCAGCTGCCTCCAGCATCTCCTTGGGCACTCCTTGAAGCGCTGCAAGAATCATGATCACGAAGAAGGTCACGCCATACCAAATATTTGCAATGATCACAGCCGCCATTGCCCAGTTGGCATTTGAAAGCCATGGGATAGGAACATCAATAATTCCAGCCTTGAGCATCATGTCGTTGAGAACGCCTAGGTTGTCATCGAAGATCCACTTCCAGACCAATCCCATGAGAAAACCTGAAAGCGCCCAGGGAATGAAGATAATTCCTTGGTAAATACCAGAGAAGCGAAACTTGGTGCGCAGATAGAGCGCAAGGCCAAAGCCGATGGTGAATTGGAAGAAGAGTGAGACTGTCACCCACAAAATTGAGTTCTGGATTATTCGACGGAAAGCTAAATCCTTGAATATCCCACGGAAGTTCTCAAAACCGTTATAGAAGATATTGCTCTGATCAAAAAGCTTGTAATTCTTAAAAGAGAGATTTGCAGTGGCAAAAACTGGATAGTAGATAAAGATTGCAACTAATAAGAGCGCTGGGAGTAAGAACCATAGAGGTGCAAGAACGTTCTGCGCACTCTTTCCATTCTTACGGGCTACTTTATGTATTGAACTCTTCACTGCGAAAATACCCCGGTTTCAATGATTCATATTTATGAAGTGTCAACGGTGGCTAGTAATTAAATTACTAGCCACCGTTGCTTTACAACTTCCGCTTCTAACTAAGCAGTTTTACTACTTGTTATAAGGGTTGATGCACTTTGTATCCCAGAATGAACCCCACGATTTGAGGGCATCTGATGTTGAAAGTGAGCCTGCATACATTGCCTGCATGTCCTTATCTGCCTGGGTGAAGAATTCGCCGTAGCAGGTTTGTGCGACATCTGAACCGTCAAGTTTAATTTCTTTCTTATCCTTGCCGATCTTGTCGTAGATAGCCCAAGCACCAGTCTTAAAGAATGGGTCTGATGCGGCTGTCTTTGTCACAGGACCAACACCATATGCGCGAGCAAATGATGAGTGCTGTGGGTCTGTTGTGATGAAGTCAAGGAAGTTAGTAGCGATGTTCTTGCACTTTGAAGACTGTGCAATTGACCATCCGCCACCGCTTACATCCTGAGCTGAGTAGCCTGTTGGACCCTTTGGCATTTGAGCCATGATCCACTTGCCACTGTCGTATGGAGCGAACTTCTCATCAACAATCTGGATAACTTCGTTATCCTGAATGAGGTAGTGAGCTACTCCATCAACAAAGCCCTGAACCATTTCTGGGTAACCCCATGAAACAGCTGCCTTTGGTGATGCTTCACGCCAGATCTGCATCATCAGATCAAGAGCTTCCTTCGACTTAGTACTGTTGAACATGCTTGTTGAAGTGCTCTTGTTCCAGTATCCGCCAGAGTTGAGATCTGGTGCGTTGTACGCACGGATTACGAAGATAGCCTGAGTAAATGATGCACGTGCTCCGCGCATTGCATACATCGAAGATGTTGCAGTGTTTGAAGACTTAGCAGCAAGAATGTCAGCCCATGTTGCAGTTCCGGCCTTAATCTTCTTGAGGACGGCAGGAGCTCCTGCAGCAATTGGTTCTGGGCGAACGAATGCAGCCTTTACGTAGTAACCATTTGGAACCATGTAGGTAGATTTCTTACCAAATAGTTCAGCCTGGAACTTGGAGTAGTCAGTTAAGCCAGCCCAGCCCTTGGTCTTTGAGAAATATGGATAGATATTTGCAAGCTGCTTAGCAGACATCGCTTGACCCAGGATTGCTCCTGCAGGTTCAACGATATCTACATTCTTAGCCTGTAGAAGCTGAGTGATCTTTGCAGGAGAGTCTGCTTGTGATGGAGAAATAATTTCTACCTTCACATTTGGATTCTTAGCTTCGAACTGACGTGCATATGCATTAAGCAGCGGTGTACGAGCTGGTCCAGCGAAGTACTCGATAAGACGAACTGTTACTGGCTTTGCCTTTGTTGGCTTACATGCCCACGTTGCATCTGCAGCAGAGCTTGAACCCATTGACAGAACGCTGATGACAAGTGAAGCAGCAGCAACTGTTGCAAAACCCTTGCGTGTAGCGCGTGAATTAATCACGTTTCTCCTCCTTGGTTAGATAGATATCCCTGGTAGTGCTTGAGATTGTTGGAAATGGTATTGAGTCACTCAAAAACAAACAAGGGGTTACCTGGGTCAATCCGCAATACCCGTGAGTACATCCCCCGTGGATGGGATCTGCCTATTCGCCCTTTTGTTCAAAACGTTCCATAGCTAAATTGGCCTTCGAAATCTATGAAAGCAGCCATAGCC
>B570J29032_109958580_pt1 | contig 13687 bp, 7 predicted proteins | sample LakMenEpi16Nov12_FD_29032 | JGI IMG/M metagenome (IMG submission 29032)
CCAATCTGCTGTAATAGACTTCATCCCTATTCGCACCCGTGCAAACCTTCATTTCCAAGCGCAAGGTATCGTCGCGCCAAGCATAGAGTTTGTTCTCCGCAATATTCACCCAAACCCTACTTGAATCTGAAACCGGCCCTAACCATCGCCAACGTTCTAAATTCACTTTTAATCGCAATAACATGAGACTCCTATCCGCATTCAAGGCCTCACAGGTAGCTTTATCAAGTTTTAATGAAGGTTCGGGAAAATGCTGCAGTTGCATACCCAGTAAGGCATTCTCCAAATCAGCGTCCCATTCTTGCTTTTTAAGCAATAAAGAATCGGGCAATTCTAAATAACCATGCAGTCTTAACCTTCTCGCCAAGGATCGAATCTGCACACTGCTGAGGCTTTTCAAGTTCTTGGTCAAAACTAGCTTTGGAATCGCAGCTGTATCTTTAAGACGCAGGACCCTTTCGTATTCCTTTTGCAGATTTACGTAGGGGAAAAAGGATGGCCAGCAAGAATTCAGGGCCTTACTGATGGTATCTGATCCGGGCAAACTGCGAAGGTTACCACACTTGCGTCTAGGGAGTTTATCCAAACTGCCAGTGTATTCGGGCTGAAAACGGCCACAACTCAAATCGTGATATAAGCCCATACTTGCATCGGCTGTTAACAATAAAAGCATTGCCACACTGTCCATTGGTATTTTATCAGCAGTATCCCAACGGCCTGTCCTGATGCGTTTCTCGCAAAACTCGATATATTTCTGATGATAGTAATTGGGGTCTAATCCATGGGATTGGGTGCGAAGTGCCAATCGCTGAATATGGCTCAATAGCACACCTTTATTGGCGGTAAGGTCTTCTAGCCAAGAAATTGTAAATTCCGAATTATGGAAAATCTGTTTTACCGTATCTCCAAAATTCAATTCGTATGTATTGAGTGTTCCTGAATCGGAGATTTTTTTCAAATGGCGCTGAACAGATGATTTCAGTGCTTCGGCATTGATGTTCTCCATAAAGCCTACGCTAATGGCATTCTCAATCTGGGTTCTATTGCAGGCAGAAAAAACAAATCCGAAGAGCACTGCCGCAGCAAGTACAAAAATGGGTTTGATTTTCCGTTGCATTGATGCGAAATTACGAATTAGATTGGTTTGCGCTATATTCTGAAGATTTGACTTCTGGTTTTTTTGAAATAATTCCTAGCCCTAAAAAGGTGATTGCTGCATTTACTAGGAGCAATTCGAAACCAAATTTATACCCGCCAAAAAGGTCAACGCTATTCTTTGCGAGGAACCAGCAGATGATGGGAGAAAGTATGCACGGTAACCAAGCCAGCGTATCATTTAGTTTGCGTTTGGTAAGCATGCCAAACGTAAATAGACCCAAGAGTGGTCCGTAAGTATAGGTAGCTGCAGTAAACAGGTTTCGCACTACGGCATCATTATTAATGGCCTTGAAAACAACAATTACAGCCAGTAAGACAACGGCAAAGGATAAATGTACCCATTGTCTGCTGCGTTTTATATCAGATGCATCCTTATCTTTTTTGTCCTGTAATTTTAGAAAATCAAAACAAAACACGGTGGTTAATGAGGTAAGCGCGCCGTCCGCACTTGGATAAGCCGCACTGATGAGCCCAATTAAAAAAATAAGACCAGGAATTAAACCCAGCGCTTTTAACGCAATGCTTGGAAAAAGAGCATCTGTATTTTTAGGGTTTATAGCCATTCCATGTTTGCCTGCATAGTAAACCAACATAGCACCAAGCACTAGGAATAGGAAATTCACAAACACCAGCACGGTGGTAAATGAAATCATATTTTTCTGCGCCTCTTTTAGGTTTTTGCAACTTAAGTTTTTCTGCATCATTTCTTGATCCAGGCCTGTCATAGCAATAGCAACAGCGGCTCCACCTAGGAAATCTTTCCAGAAGAAATCCTTGTCTGTTATACTCCAGTTAAAAATGGTAGTGTGCTTGCTTACATTTAGAATACCGCTTATTCCTGATGTATGCTCACCTGCAATCAACCACACCGTATATACCAATGCGAGCAACATAAAAGTGGTTTGCAAGGTATCGGTCCAAATAATGGTTTTGACGCCTCCTTTGAAGGTGTAAAGCAGGATTAACACCATAAATACGGAAACAGTAACAAGAAAAGGAACACCAAATGCATCGAAAATAAACTCTTGCAATACATTAATAACGATGAACATTCTAAACGCTGCACCAATAATTCTACTTAAAAGAAAAAATGCACTGCCTGTCCTATGGCTTACAGCGCCAAATCTTTCACCTAGGTATGCATATATAGAGGTAAGCTGCATCTTGTAGTAAACAGGCATAAGCACAAAAGCAATAACAGCATAACCAACAACGTAACCCATTACCACTTGGAAATAGGTAAAGTTCTTGTTGAATACATCACCGGGAACACTCATAAATGTTACACCACTCAAACTGGCTCCAATCATACCATAGGCCACCAAACCCCAATGAGAGGATCGAGACCCAATAAAATAGTCGTGATTGCTGGCTTTACGGCTGGTGAACCACACCACAGCAAAAAGCAACAAGCTGTAGGCTGTAAATACTAATGCTAATAATTCGGCAGACATGAATACGCAAACTACGTGTAGCGAGTAAAACCTACAAGCCTTTATTTTCCACCTGATCTATTTGTTCAATCCCAGCACCTTATCCAGTTCTTTCATGGATTTAATAGGCGAAGGAAATTCTATAAGCGAAACATATACAAAACTGTTGTTGGTAACATTGCGGGCTGCAAAGTCTGTGGCAGTTAAATAATAGACCCTATCTTTAAAATCGGTACATGCGATATACAGCAAGTTCTTAGGATTAAAAGTCAAGGTATAATTCTCTGCATTCTCCATAGATATCATGGAATACGGATTCTTTTGAGCAATCCATACCTTTTTAATATCCAAAGGAATACCATCCTTATCTGTAAATCGGGTAGTAATTTTGAATGTATCCAACCAATAGGTAGGTGCAGCCCAGGTAAAAACACCCATACTGCGAATTTTAAACTCAGAAACCTGTTGAAATTTATTTGCTGTTGACGATGAAAACAAGTTCGCCCTAGCCTGCACTATACCACCGCTGTGTTTGGATGAAACATATGCTGTAAATGCATTTTCTTTAGCTGTTCGTGCCGCGAGATACTTTTGGTATCTGCGAATAAATTCTGCTCTAGCTGCTTTTGCTTTCGCTGAACCTTTTTTAAACCGTGCATCGGGTGCTGCGATGCTCAGGCGGATTATTCCTGATTCCGAACGCAAATCCAAGTAATACGAAGTTCCCAATTGTACCAATCTAAAATCGCTGTACACCGCACCTCGTATAAAGGCAGCGCTAAAATCTCTCGAATTCATATTGGTTTCGATTTCGAATACATAATTCTGAAATGCCTTTAACTCTGGAAATAAGGTTTCGGTTTTATCGTAGACTTGAAACTTCACTACACCCGATTCTGTGGCCTTATCCACAAATTCTTTCTTCAAACCAATGATTCCTTTTCCCCTTTTCAGCGTATACACTGGATTTCCCGAAGGTTTATCAGGTGCAGCTACCCAATATCCATTGTAATTTTCCAAGGCAACTTTTGTTTGGCCAGGTTCCAATAAATAAAAATAGCCTTCAGATTCAAAACGCCACTCTGGATTACTTTTATCAATTCCATAGGTTTCTTTGGCTGTTTTCTTACCGTTGTAGAAATTGTAAAAATCGAGTGGAACAATTTTAGTGTCATCAAAATTGTAATCATAATCATAGTAGTTCATCCATTTCAGTTTTTGAGAGTTCCAGGCATAAAAACGCTGATTGGAATCAATCTTGGATTGAAATACGACTTTGATAAAATACCCTTCTCGCACATTAAGCAGCATATTTTCCGCGCTGGCTGCAATTTCGAGAACAGCAGCCGGAGACATTGCATAGGTTTTACGCGAGCTATCAAAATACATTTTGGGACCTTGCACGAATAGTGATGCGGGTGTATTTAACCATTTGCACTTCAAGGTGTAATATCCCCTATACAATGTATCGTTTTGAGACCGCATAGACAATTTAGGCACTAAAATCGCCGCTTGATTTCCCAAGTAATAAATGGCATCTGCTTCCGTATTTCCTTGAAACTCATATTCGCCATCTTTAAGATTGGCAATGAGTCTTGCATTGTTGTTATAATTGGCAAACTTGGTTGCATTGGGTTTTCTTAATGCGATAAAATCTGTAAATGTAGCTATAGAAGAAGAGTCTCCTGAATGGCTTAAAATTGGTGCAAACCTTGAACTCGGAAACACAGTTTGAATATGTTTTACATCCCAAGGCATAAGTTCGGTCTCTGAAGCCAAATAATTAAAAGCCACAGACCGTAGCCTTCCATTAGAGCTATACTCTATGTTTTTTCTCAATACGGGCAGGTTTTCAAGTCGTTTTTCGGTGAGCCAAGACAGATTGTCTATGATGGTTAAGCTTTCCAATTTATACAGCTTCTCTATAGACTCAGGAAGGTCGTTTATGCGGTCTAAGCTTATGCCAAAATGCTTTAATTGCGTGAGTTTCAACACCTGATTTACGGCCAACAGGGCTTCTTTTTTTACAAAAGGAGCAATCAAGGTAAGACTCTTTATCTTTTTTAAGGATTCAAGGAAATAGTAATCCTCGGGGACCACTTCAAAAATGAGAGTAAGCCCATTCAGATTGCCCAAATTATCATTCATAAGGATTTGGTCTTCCTTACCGTTTCTTAAGTATAGGGTTACATTCTCTACCCATTCTAGTTTTGAGAGTTCGTCCTCACCCAGTTCTCCTGTGAACTTGATTAATTGCACATCTTGGACATCGTCGAGCAATTCTAAGACAGCAGCCACTCTTTTTATATCGATTTCACCATCAATGCGCACACGTTGCACCCCGTAAAAGCGCCACAAATTGCTTTGAACATAGCTCAGGTCCTTTTCATTTTTTATTTCAATAGCCAAAGTAAGCCCAGTTGTTGACTTAGTTGGGGACACATAGCCTTGTGCTAAGAGTTCAGTATACCCTAGTAGGAAGAGTATAATTATCGCAATTGCGCGCATGCAATGAACAGAATGCAAATTCTTTACCACAGATGGCACAAAGTACAGCTTTTCATTTTGATTGGTATCCCCTAAAGGCGCCATTGTATGAAATAATGGGCAAACGAACGTGAAGAGGGGTTGAAAATTTAGTGCCTGGGACGGGAATCGAACCCGTACTCCCGCAAAGGGAACAGGATTTTAAGTCCTGCGCGTCTACCTATTCCGCCACCCAGGCAAAATTTTCAGGGTGCAAAAGTAAGAATTGTTCTTGGGATTTCCGTTATGAAAGTGATAGAATTGTTTTTTCTATACAATCACAGGCTTCGTGCATCTCTGATTCACCAATAACCAGTGGAGGTGCAAATCGAATAGTATCACCATGGGTTTGTTTTGCCAGCAGGCCGTTTTTTAATAATGCATAGCAAACATCTTCAGCCGTGCCATTGGTTCCAAATGGTTCTATTTCCAACGCATTAAGCAGGCCCTTCCCTCTTACTTTTCGTATAAGTGGGGATTGGATGGATTGCATTCTTTGTCGAAAAATAGTCCCCATCTTTTCAGCATTATCTGCCAATTTTTCATCCAATATAACATCTAATGCAGCCATAGCCACAGCGCAGGCTATTGGATTCCCGCCAAAGGTACTTCCATGCTGGCCTGGTTTTAAAGTAAGCATAACCTCATCTGAAGTCAACACAGCACTCACAGGAAAAACGCCACCACCCAATGCTTTGCCCAATACGAGCACATCAGGCTTTATATCTTCATGATCACAAGCCAACATTTTACCTGTGCGACCGATACCAGTTTGAACTTCATCGGCAATAAACAGTACATTGTGTTTCTGACACAATTCCTTTACCGATTTCAAATATCCTTCATCAGGAATAATAACACCCGCTTCACCTTGAATAGGTTCTGCCATAAAGGCAACCACGTTTGGATTTTGCAAACGCTTTTCTAGGGCTTCAATATTGTTGTAGGGGATTTTCTCAAATCCAGGTACAAAGGGACCAAAATTGGTGTAGCTACTTGGATCTGTGCTTGCGCTAATAGCGGCAATACTTCTGCCCCAGAAATTGCCTTCTGCAAAAACAACAACAGCTTGATTGGGTGCAACCCCTTTTACTTCATAGCCCCATTTTCTTGCCAATTTTACCGCGCTTTCGCAGGCTTCCACACCTGTATTCATGGGCAATACCCGGTCAAATCCAAAAATGGAAGTGATTTTCTGTTCGAATTCACCCAGTCGGTCATTATAGAAAGCACGAGAGGTAAGGGTAAGTAACTTGGCTTGTTCCTGTAATGCATTTATAATTTTGGGATGGCAATGTCCTTGGTTTACAGCGGAATAAGCAGATAAGAAATCAAAGTACTTATTGCCTTCAGTATCATACACAAAAACACCCTCACCCTTGTGCAATACCACTGGAAGTGGCTTGTAATTGAATGCTCCGTATTTCTTTTCTAAATCAATGTGAAGTTGCATGGTTTGAGATGGCATTTATTAAAGTGCAATTAGAACTGCAAAAATAATATTTACAAAGCAGATACATTGATTTTATCGCGCTATTGTTATAAGTTTGAAATAAGTATGATGAAGCGGTTGTGTTGGGCAGTTTTATTTTTTGTTTTTATACACTCACAGTTGCTTGCGCAGGGCTATTATGCAGATTTTGGGCAGAATAGAGTTCAATATAGAAAATTCGATTGGAAAAAGACCAGTTTCGAAAATCAGGATATCATTTATTACGATACAGAAGATGAATTGGCCAGTAGGGCTTTAAAAACGGCAATCCTTTCATTGGAGCAAGTGGAGGCCTATCTTAGCTACAAATATGGCGGAACCATGCAAATTGTGTTGTTTAAAAACCTCACAGATTACAGGCAAAGCAATATTGGTTATGAAAATCCACAACATAGCGCTGGTGGATTTTTAATGATTCCCAAGGATGTAAGCTCAGTGTATTTCAATGGGGACTACAGTGATTTAGAGAGACAAATTAAAAAAGCTGTTTGCGATATTATCGTCCGGGAAATGATGCATGGCGGCACACTGCAAGACCGATTTGAGAGTGTACGTTCACCGCAATTGCCCTTGTGGTTCACAGAAGGTTTAAGTACCTTTTTATCCCAAGGCTGGTCGGCGGAGCAGGAAAATAGTTTAATGGATGCCTTCGCTACGCATTCTTTTTCTAACTTTAATTCTTTAAGCACAGAAGAAACCATACTCGCTGGCTCTAGTATTTGGCGCTACTTGATTGAGGCATATGGACCAGAATCTGTGGGTACCTTAATGTTCATTGCCCGCTATACCCATAGTGCAGAAGCAAGCATCTATTTTCACACACAGCGCAACATGCGCGAATTTCTAAACGAGTGGAGGGAATTTTACAGCAGGGCACTGTTTGCCAACATTCCTGAAAACATGCCCAATGGCACCGCCAATACACCTGGAAAAATTGCCCGAAAAAACCATACGGATATGGCATTGAGTCCGGATGGACAAAAAGTAGCCATCGTTACCAACACACAAGGCTTGTTTGATATATGGATATTTGAATTGCAAAGCCAAAAGGTGCAGTTGGTGTATAAGGGTGGCGGCAAAGTGCGGAATCAGGTGCCTGACTTAGGATTTCCAAGTATTCATTGGAACCCCAAAGACAACTCTCTCTATTTTGCTACATATGAAGGGGGCAATTATCAGTTTATGGCCTACAAGAATGAGCATGTTGAGCTCATCCGTAGGTTTCCTGAATTTTCGGGCATTGTGGATTTCTCAATACATCCCGACGGAAATGAACTTTTAATATCTGCAACACAAAGTGGGAACACGGACCTATATACGTATAGCCTATCGGAAAAAACCATAAATCAACTCACCCAGGATTATTATTTTGACCACGGTGGCATATACCGTGAAGATGGCGTTATCACTTATATATCGAACAGGCCTATAAACGATAGTTTAACTGTAGACTTCCTTTCATCGGTTTGGAACATTTTTGAATACAGCAACCAAAGCAGCCGCAGTATCACCGGGTTTGGCAAGCCCATTAAAATAAAATCACTCATATCCTACTCAAACAAAACCCTTGGATTTTTAGCAGATATTTCTGGAATTTTCAATGCATATGCTTTGAATACAGACAGCGGTAATGTTCTCGGACAAACCAACTATAAACTAGGCATTGATGTGCAGCGCATTGCTGCGGATGGCAAAACTTTAGCAGAAATGATTCGAGTTGCAGGAAATTACCACATTTTCACCTCTGCTGTTCCAGAAAATCCACTCAGTGAAAGTGTTGTGGTGTATACCCGTGCATGGAAATCAAGCATTGGCAATTTGGATTCTCTCTTTAACAATCCATCCCTTTCAGAAAGCTCACCCCTTTTTGGATCGAAGGATTCTGTAGCCTACGTCCAAGTGGACAGTGTTATGAGGAATTTCACCTATCAGACAGGATTTCCGATTGTCGATTATTTAGGGGACAACCGCATTCCAAACGACGGTGCGCAGGAGCAGCAGGATTTTAAGATTGGGCGTTTTATCAATACGTTGCAACCCGATTTTTTGGTTTCTCAATCTGAAAACAGAACCTTAGGCAGTTGCATTCAAAGTAATTTTATTCAAAAAGAAGCCCTGCGCAACCCAGTGGTGATGCCATATGTTAAAGTATCCTTATCGGATATTTTGAAAAACTGCATTGTCGAAGGCAGCTTCAGAAGCAGTTTGGATTTATACATATCCGATTATATGGCTCGATTTGCTATTTTAAAATACCGCACAGACCATGAAATTATCATCGGAAGGCATCTGCGTAAATACGATGAAAGCAGGAGCACACTTAAACAACATTTAAGTACGCAGTTGTCTTACGTGGCATCATACCCAATCAATGAGAAAGCCAGATTTAGTATTTCTCCAGGAGTAAGACAAGAGTTTCAGGGCACAAAAGGCTCGGAACAAGTACAACTCAATACCCCAGATATTAAGAAAACCTATCCTACGTTAAATATTGAGTTTGTTTGGGACAACACGGAATCGGCAGGATTAAACATGATGCATGGAATACGCGGTAAAGGGGGAATAGAAACCATACATTCGGGAATTGATAAATTGACTGTAGCCAATCTATTTGGCGATATACGCTGGTATTTACCGCTTTGGCAGAACATTACCTTAGCAAGTAGACTTTCTGCTGCCTACGGCCTTGGCAATGGCAAGGTTGCATATTATTTGGGAGGCATGGAAAACTGGACCGCCAAAAATCAGTTTGAGGCAGGTATTCCAACCTTCTCTCCCACGCCTTATATGTTCCAACAGTGGGTAAGCCAGCTTAGGGGATTTTCACGTGGGGTCCGGGTAGGCTCAAATTATGTGCTCGGTAATGTAGAATTGAGAGTACCCTTGGTGCAAACATTGGTTTCAAGACCGCTAGAATCTGAATTCTTCAAGAATTTTACCGTTACTGGGTTTGTAGATTGTGGGACAGCCTTTGTGGGAATCAAGCCTTCAGATCCTGCGAACCCATTTAATACGGTGTATGTGAGCACACCCAATTACGATTTATCAGTAACATCAAGTAGGAGTCCTCTTGCGATCGGCGTTGGATTTGGGGTTCGAACACGTTTTCTTGGATACTTTTTAAAATTTGATCGTGCAAAGGGATATCTAGAAAACACCTGGCACAAACCAATGAATTACTTGTCATTGGGATTTGATTTCTGAAAACATAATCAGCAAACCAAAAATAAAGCGGCATAAAAAAAGGAAAGAGGCTCCCTCCCAGCCCCTTTCCCTGAGTCAAAATCGTGTACCTTAGTTTGCTAACTTGAGTACTGGTACAAGTTTGTAAGCGTCCTCACCATCTTCTGAAATAGATGCAGCTGCATCAAAGTCGATAGTAAGACGATCTTGTGCGCCAACCAAGGGAACCCTGGTTTGAATTCTCAAACCTGCTTCAGCTCCACGTGCGATGGCCAAAGGGTAATTACTGCCTTTTTTTCTTACACTGTTTTCTTCTCCAAGTACCAATCGAATCTCTTTAATTTCAGATTGTGGTACCACACCTGTTGCCAAGATGGTATCCTTTCCTTGTTGAAGCCGTGTAAGGTTGTACACATGTTTATTGGTTTTTAAAAGAAACCAACCTGTGTTCTCCTTGTTCAGTTTAACCCAAACTTCCTTAATTTCTACGTTCACTTCCTGAAAATCTCCAGGAACTCCTGTCAGGTGCACATTTAATGTACAATTTTGCGCTTGCTTACAGCCAGTTGCTGTTAACAGATACGCCATGCCTGCCAGAGCAATGGTGTAAAGTTGTTTCATAATCCTCCGGTATCGCAAAGATATGTACAGTGTGTTGATAAATACAACACCCAGCAATTATTTTTTATGGCGAGTATCCTTACTTCTTGGTTTTCAAGTATTTAAGATGATACTCGGCAATTTGTTTTCCGAGTAGTTTGCCATTTTCTATACCATCAATAAAGTGAATCCCTCCATAAAGCCTGCTTATACATGCTTCTTTGGAAGCATCGAGAATACCATTAAACTTTCTTGTACCCAATCCAAATTCATATTCAGCAGAGTCAATAAAGGCATAATTTCCAAAATATGAATCACTTAAAGTGCCCACAGCAGTAGAGACTACAGAGTGTCCACTTGGATATTCAGGGAAAGCAGGAGTTTGTATGGGTGAAGACCACGAAGAGTCAATAAGTTGGCGTATTGCAGTTTCTGGTCTTATATAATCGTATTTATACTTTGCATCCCAGCATGCTACGAAAGCATCATGAATTACTGCGGAAAAACGTGCAAATCCTTCTGCACTCTGCATAAGAGAGTATTTTTTTTGCCTGGCTATGGTTGAATACATGCCTAACCAGTGACCCGCTGGGCTCACTTTCAATAGGTTAATTGTCACATGGCCTTTATGCAAAACCGTATTTGGATTGTCGTCCCAATATTTGGCAGTGAGCAATTTCAAGGAGTCTTTTTCAGCCACCACATCATACACCTCCTTGGTGATTTTGTAAAAACGTGAACTTTTACTGGTAGAAAAGGGCTCTGGTGATGGAATAGTGAATGCAGATGCCTTGGGAATAGCCGCTGGGCGGATGCGATTCCAGTGGGGTTCTACTGCACTTCCAAACTCGGGTGAAGTTGGCTCCCACTTACCTGCTTCTCCGCTTGGGTTGTAAAAGTCACGTCCACGAATGAGCCCAAAGGTATCTTTGCTGGCCCAACGTGCGATGTGCATGCCTACGCTATCGCCCCAAGCAATTGAATTCTCGTATTGTTCTGAGCTAATTCGTTCCTTATACCATTTCAATTTGCGTTCACGGTAAAAAGCAATAGAATCTTTCTTATAAACAAGCCTATCACTGGCGAAAGTATGCGCAGCCAGCGCCACAAGATCCAGACAGTAGTCTTTTGAAGTATCTGGGGCTGCGATTGTCGTTAAGGTATTCAATTGTCCTCCCAAGGACTGGTATTCAGGGTAAAATGGAGCTAAAGACTCATATGCTGCTACACAGGCATAGAAATACCGTCTTCCGCCCGCGGGTGCGCTTACGTGATCTACTACAATTGCATTTTGAATTGCGGTATTACAATCCGATAAAATATCGTGATTGAGAATCACTTTGCCTTTTGGCTTATTGTTGGTGCAAGCACTAAGAACGATGATAAAACAAGTTGGGATAAAGATTTTCCACTTCATAAAGCAAAAATAGGAGTTCAATATTGAAATTGGCGGTATAAAAATGAAAAAGGCCGCTTTTGCGGCCTTTCATATATTAATTTAGAATGAGTCTTAGTTTTCTTGGTCTTCCAGAATGATTCCGCTTTCACCTTTGTAAGGAGAAACAATGCTTTTTACGGCGCGAAGTCTTTTTATATCCTGCACTCTTTTATTGCTGCGGCTGCGGTTCTTAGCTTCTTTTCTTTTAAGTCTGGTAACTCCCATGATCGTGTTTTTATTAAAATGGCTGCAAATATACGATTTTCTTTGTTTCTGTGCAACAAACTATGGTTTTACAGTTCTACTGTTGCCTTTTGAATCTGTAAAAGTAACTTGAGACACAGATGCATCCGCCCAAACACCTGGTTGGCTGCAACTCAAATACCCACCGCCATAGGTGAGGTTTTCAATACGGCTGCTGCCATTCTTGAGCTTTACAATGGCCTTAAATTCGGTACCTTTCGCAGCAAAGAATTTTTTAGATGCTTTCAGGGCAAAGCTCAACATTTTGCCATTATTCTGACTTGCAACTGCATAGGCACGTCCATTAGCCGAAGGCATAAGAACCAGTGATTTTGCATCTCCTGGTACAACAAAACCATTGCTATAGCCATCGACAGCTGTTAGGTTTCCTTTTGTGTTCATTAGCGTTATGCCATTCAGCGCATCATCGCGACCATGGGTAACACGTGGCGATCCAGAGTTGCCGACCCCTAGCACATCTAAGAAACCGTTTCCATCGCAATCCATGGCCGCCAAACCATAAATAGGTCCGGCTTGTGCCAATCTAGGCAAGTGGATGATTTCAAAGTTACTGCCATTGTTTTTCAGCAATAGGGAACTAAAATTATTGGCGCGCAATTGGTTCTTGGCAGAATTTTCTGTTCCGAAAATCTCCTGAACGGTCTTACCACTAAAATCTGCATAGGTGGTAAACTTAGGATTGATGAATGTGGGATAAGCTTTGCCCATTTCATCCAACTGAAACAATGGGAAATCTTTGCTGTTTCGGGTATAAGACATCCATAAATCCGTTGTTCCATTGTTATCCAAATCTGTCCAATAAATCTTCAACGGCTCCTCCATTCTCGCTTGTATAAAGGAATTCTCGCCTTTATTGCCAGCGATTAAATCCAAATCACCATCATTGTCAATATCTACGGGCAAGATGCTATTGTACCAACCTGGCATTTCTGAAGTACCCAAAGAACCTTGTAAAATGAACTTGTCGCCAGTGTTTTGAAGAAATGCAATAGACATCCACTCTCCTGCTACAACCAAATCCAATTTATTATCATTGTTGTAATCCATGAAGCTCGCTGCACAGATCATACCGGGCTTTTTGAGCAAGGGAGCTAGGTAATCTGTAACATCTGTAAATGTACCACGGTCGTTGCGCAATAAGTAGCTCCTGATATCCAGTGAAGGATAGTTGCCGGGACTCAATCTACCTGCTACAAAAAGATCTAGATCGCCATCGTTGTCATAATCACCGGCAGTGGCACAACTGCCGCTGCTGTTGAGGTCTTTTGGCAGTGCATCTGCTTTCTCCGTAAAGGCGCCAGTACCGTTGTTGATATAGATTTTGTGCTTGTACTTATCGCTAGGCCATTGGTATTCACTACCTCCCGCTGACATGTAAATATCGTTGTCACCATCGGCATCCGCATCGAAAATGAGACAGCCCAGCATATCTACATCGTGAATAGATGCCCACGGTTGAGATGAAGATGGTTTAAACTTCGCATCTGCGGTTTGAATGTAAAGGCGTCCTCCAGCGCTTTCTTTCGCATTTGATCCCGTTACGAATAAATCCGACAAGCCATCCCCATTTACATCCCCACTTGCCAATCCTGG
>B570J29032_109958578_pt1 | contig 13683 bp, 24 predicted proteins | sample LakMenEpi16Nov12_FD_29032 | JGI IMG/M metagenome (IMG submission 29032)
TTTCTAAATTCATTTGAGCCTCCTGTAGGATTTGAACCTACGACAACCCGCTTACAAGGCGGGTACTCTACCCCTGAGTTAAGGAGGCAATCCATTACGCTACTACGACTTTAGCAATAGCATTAATCGTTGCAGCAATTCTCCCAATATCACGAAGTTGTTCAGTTGTGTATCCTTCTTTCTTTAAGGTCTCGTAGTGAGCCTTAACACAAAAATGACACTTACCAATAATTGATGCTATTAATGCATATGCTTCAAACTTATCTTTTGTTGTACCACCGTGAGACGCTATGGCATTCATTCTAAGTTGTGCAGGCAATCCAGTTAAATTAGGATCATCTGCCATCTCTGTATATGGATACCAAACATTATTCTGTGCCATCAATGCTGCTGCAGTAAAGGCTGCATTTTTTTCTACCTCATCTGTAACACCAGCAGAAACCATAGCGACAATGTCCTGATTACCTGTTGCAAGGGCTGCTGCAAGTGCGAGAGATGAAGAATAATCGTAATCAAAAGCACTTCTGTTGATTACAGCATCAAGATTTAATTTAATATCTTTAGCATACTCAGGAACAATTTCCTTTACTTCGTCTACCCAACTCACAAGGTTTCTCCACCGAGACTTCTATTGCAAGCACAGAGTTCTCCTGTTTGAAGAGCATCAAGAATACGCAATGTTTCTTCAGGACTACGACCAACATTTAGATTGTTGACTGTAACATGCTGAATAATATTGTCTGGATCAATAATAAAGGTTGCACGAAGGGCAACTCCGTCTTCATTGAGAACTCCAAGTTGTTCTGCTAAACCAGTGTACCCTTCATCATCTCCATTATATTGCCAATTGCGAACCTGGTCAGCAAAAGACCACGAGTTGGTTTTCTTCAGATCTTCATGGGCATTGCGCCACGCAACCTTACAGAATTCATTATCTGTTGATCCTGTCAGTAATACTGCATCACGATCATTAAAATCATTTACAAGTTTGTCATAAGCAACAATTTCTGTGGGACACACAAAGGTAAAATCTTTAGGGTAATACACAAGAACTTTCCATTTTCCTGGAAACCATTTCTCGTTTAATGTTTCAAAAACATCATCAGCACCATCTAGTCTTCCTGGCTTTACACCAACAATGCGAAACGGATTTAATTTATATCCAATTGTTTTCATTATATCTCTTTCTTTTATGTTTGATCAAAAATAGGGGGTGTAGTGTTGCAACATAGGCTATAAGTGTTTCCCGACAAATATAGGCTAACTACACCCTTACTACTATTATAGCATTATAGGGGCTATACTGCAATATCGGATACTTTATATGAACTAGGATAATGTCTAATAGACCCATCAGTAGACACTAAAAATTTTTCAAAATTCCAGCCAATGTCCCTACCTTCAGTAGCCTGATCTTTACAGTATTTATATATTGGGTGTGCATTTGGACCATTTACTTCTATTTTTTCAGAGATGGGAAATGTTACTCCGAAGTTAGTTGTACAAAATTGTTTAATAACTTCATTGGAGTCTGGCTCTTGGTTGCCAAACTGATTACAAGGAAATCCAATAACGACTAGCGAATCACTTTGTGCCTTTTGCAAGTCTGCATATTGTGAGGTGTATCCACATTTGCTTGCTGTGTTTACAATAAGAATATTTTTATCCTTAAAGTTTTTTAATTCTACAACATTTTTATTGTTGTCTATAAATGATAAATCATATATGTTCATAAAAATTCTCTCCTATGTTCTATACTAAGTATATCATAGGAGAGAATAGTTTTTATTAATAACTAATTTATTAAACAGCAACTAGTTCGTCTGCATCGACATATGCTGGATTAATGATTGATTTTTCTCCAGCCATCAATCTTTCGATATGGTCACGGATAACAGCATTTTCCTCATTGAAAATGTATTCAGATCTATCTGGACCCATTTTTGGATCTTGTCCTTTTGCTATTAGATCTTCTTTGAGTGTGCGCTCAACATCCCAGTTCAATGTTGTAGCAGGATAATGCTTAACCACATATCCATCTTTATCAATTAGATATTTTTCAAAGTTAGCATTCATCATGAATCCGCCATTATGTTCGTTTAAATATCTTGACTCATAATCTGTTTTTTCAACTATACCAAGTTCTTTTTTCTTATTCATTATTTCCAAAATTTGTCTTGAAACTTCTAGATAAAGTTCATGTCTTTCTCCAAATGGTTGACCATTTCCGTTAAGTCCTGGACCTTTACCAAGCCAAGGGGCTTCTAGTGGAATATCTGCGGGATTAGATGTAATCATTTCTGAGAATGGGAATGTAACACCATACACATCTATTCCGTAATTCTTTGAGTCTAAACCACAAGTGATACCTTTTGACCACTTTCCTTTTGTAATGCTAGGACCACAGAAGTCATTTGTTGGAATTGCAACAACAGTAAAGTCATCTCCAGCAAGATCTTCTTGAATCCACTGAATAGACTCCATTTGACCAGCGTTTCCACAACCAACTGTTGTGTTGATAAGCAATACTGCTTTGCCTTTAAATTGCTGCAAGAAGTGTGATTCTCCTTCAGCAGACTCCAATTCGATATCATATATAGATTTCATCGATTACCTCCTATAGGTTATGAGATTATTATAGCACCCTTTTAGCAATCGTCTTTTGTACTAAGTACTATATTATTATCAGACCAGCACTGACCGTATAGCGTGTGCCTTGAGTTTGGTCCAAGAACTTTTGTTACTCTGTGGGTAAATTCTTTGCCAATCGGAATATTTATTAACATGCCAGCCTTTGGCTTTACTATATAGCCTTTTTTAAATTCTATGTAGCCACCTTCAAAGTCATCATTCAAGTATATTGAGTGTGATGCAATCCTACTACCAGTAGCACCTGTATCTTCCCAGTGCCAATCCATAGCATAGTCAATATCTTCTGCGCTATCGGGATTAGATCTAACTGCAAACATTTCTGCATTGCCAAGAGACATACTTTCGTCTCTATCTCTTTTTATTTCTTCGTCTGTACAATATTTGAATGTTTGAATCCCGCTGTTTGGTGCGTATCCTTCTGGAAGCACAGATCTCAGTCTTTCAAATATCCCTTCTGGGCCGCTAAAAATATTAAAAACTTCTTCTATAACTGGATCATCTTGGTTTGGAATTGCAAGTGTGCCATCTTCATCATATCTAGGTTCACTCATAGGCCATTTGTTTAATATGTTCTTATATGGAGAACGCATAGTCGTGTACCAATGGTTTGGATCATCACAATATTTTTTTAACAAAAACAATTCATTTTCTTTTAAAAAGTTTTCTATATACCATAGGCCTTCATCTAAATATACTTTTTCCATAATTTAACAGTCATCCTTTGTGCTTGCAACAACTATTGAGGGGTCTATATAAGAGTTTCCGTAAAGAGTATGTCTTGAATTTGGGCCTAACACTTTATTAACTCTGTGCCTATATTTATGTCCTCCAGGAATTACGGCAAGCGTTCCAGCCTTTGGCTTTAACTTAATCGGAACTTCAGCAAACTCTAATTCTCCGCCCTCGTAATCATCATTAAGATACAAACTAAAGGAGCATACAATATTTTGCTCATGGCCTGGATCTTCATGCCAATACATAGCAAAGTCTATATTTTTATCATCTATGTTATATGAATTTATTATATCCATATTTAAATTTTCTTTTATTTGATCATCTGTCATATATTTAAAACTTTGAAGTGTGGCATGTCTGCGGTATGATGGAGGAAGAACAGACTCAAGTCTTTGCCATACGCCATTTGGTCTTGTAAATACTGGAAGGTCTATAACCTCAGATGCTTCATTTGGAAATTCTATATTTCCGTTTTCATCATATTTAGGAACAACATTTAAAAATTTATTTAGTATATTTTTATAAGGCGACCTCATTGTTGGATACCAGCCAAGTTCATCGTCTGTTTGTGTTTTGAACCATTCTAGTTCTTCTTTTGTTAAAAAGTCTTCAATGACCCAAACCTGTTTATCTTCATCTAGATATATTTTTTCCATATGGATATGATACCATAGTTTTGTTTCTGATTAGATCAGAAAAACTACCTTCTCCCCCACTGTATATAGTTCCAGCCACGCTCATGGGCATAGTAGATAAATACTTTAATTACTGTTTCCCAAAAAGCGATTGCTCCTGATATTGTAGCATTTTTTGTAATCACAAAGGCAACAACAAATGAAGAAAGAGTTCCCCATATGCGGTAACTTAGTGCCTTAACAAATGATCTTGCCCTAGTTACTTTCACGAAGGCCACTCAATTTTATCATTGCCTATTTTATCTAATATTTTAGATGCCCATTTCTTTACGCTTTTGCGTAGCCGATATAGCATGAATGTTTGCTCCCAAATCTACTTGTTCAATCTTATAGCCTACATCACGACCATAAACAATATTTGTAATATTTGGCAGTCGTAATACTAATGTATCCTTAAATGGATTATCTTGCTGAATATATGTTGCAACCTCATCATACTTCAATGGATCCTTTTCTGATGTCTTGTATGTATTGCGAACACCTACTAATACCTGCTTAGTTCTTTTGTGAGCCTCTTCTTTGAGAGCCTGATGCCCTTCATGCCAAGGCTGATATCTTCCTAACTGAAGAGTTGTTGGGGCAGACCAATCAAACAAGGCACCAGCCTGTATTACAGTGTCTACTTCCTGATCTAATGTGTATCCGTCTAGAATTCTGATATCAAATCTTTCTGGGTCTTGCCACATTTTGTTTGTATCTTCAAACCTGCCCTGCTTAACTCTATCTACCCAAACAACAACATCTGCTGGACCAAAGGCTTCTCTAGTTTCATTAGTAGGACAAACAAAGTCAACAATGACAGGAGCAACACCTTGATTTGCAATTAACCTTGCCATCTCTCCCATGCGACGAGCCTGCTCAATCCTATCTTCGGCGGTAAAACCAAGATCAGAATTAACTGTAGACCTTACCTCATCAGCATTAAGATGTATGGCATTAATTCTTTCTTTAAGTGCCGTCGCTAATGCAGTCTTGCCAGATCCAGGCAAACCTATAATTTGTATAATCATTATTCCTCCAAAACTATTATAGCACCCCTGGCAGGAATCGAACCTGCGACAAACGGATTAGAAGTCCGCTACTCTTCCGCTGAGTTACAGAGGTATTGTATCTCCAACGGAATTCGAATCCGTGTTGCTGCCGTGAAAGGGCAGAGTCCTAGGCCACTAGACGATGGAGACATGGTAGAGCAGGTAGGACTTGAACCTACGATAGCCGAATTATGAGTTCGGGGCCTTGACCAACTTGGCTACTGCTCCATTATTTAATTATAGTTTGTATTGTACTGCTTGTCAAATACCGCTGTCTTCAAGTCTTCGTAATATTTCTGCGGTATCTGGATCATTAATCATTTCTTCTATGGCAGTACTAACTGATGGTCTTATTTCTGGCAGGGTATATAAACGATTTTTAGTAATCCTATACAACAACTCTCTAATTCTTTCACAATCGTCATGTCTCCACCATGTATAACAAAATAGTCTGTCTTCTGATTGAACTATATTTGGACAAGTTCTATACTCTTCAATAATTTTATCTATAATATTTTTTTGTGCCTTTTTGCAATCATCACAAAAGCAGTCACAGTCTTGTAAGTTATGACACAAACTCATTCTATATTTAAGAACTTCGCTAAAAATTTCGTCGTCTTGACTTAGCATTAAATGACTATTGTCTGTTTTGTAATCTGTAAATCTAAAAAAAATCATCTTGACAAACTCTTGATCTTTAAATTTTTTAAAAGGCCTCCAGTGAATTATTTCATTAGGATTAAAAATTAATGCTGAATTGTCTTCGAGTTTATAAACTTCTAAATTTAATCCTAACTCCCATTCGGTATTAGATTGTAATTGAAAGTTTATAATTAAATCTGTTTCGCAAGAATCGAAGTGTGGTGGTAAATTTGGATCCCCGTATTCATTGCTGTATTCAACACAACTTATACCGCTTAGTTTTAAATTTTTATTTGTTTTATCTTTTAATAAATCGTTTATTTTTTTAAAAACTTCTTGTGTTATTTCTATTCTTCCAATTCTAAACCTGCCAAGGTCTGGATCTGGTCCTATTCCGCTTACATCTTCTAGGCTAGAGTCTCCATGAAAAACAAAATTTTCATCAAACTCGTTTCTTTTTTGATTAACTTTTTCATAAATGTTTTTTAATTCTGTATCTGAAAAAACATTTTCTATTTTCCAAACATTTTTATTTTTTACGCATTCGTTGTAAAAAATAGTCAAGTCATACACCCTTTACCTTTTTAACCGCTTCAATCACAAGCATTTTCATGCCCAAGCCGTTTAACTTTCCATCAGATATATCGATTGCCTCAATGTCAGCAATAATTTTATCTTTTACAGCCTTTACAACTTTATGAGTTCCGTTACAGGCTGGGTACTCAGTTGAAAATCCACATCCACATGCCATACTGCATCTCCTTTAGTATACTGTTTCTTTATCTATTATTATATCAAATATATCACTAAGGTGTTTTTCTGGTACATCGTGAAAATAATATGAGCCATCATCTTTAATGCCCCAGCCACGCCATCCATCTTCTTCACACCAAAAAGCGGAAGCAGTTTTCATAGAGTCTGGATCGTTTAGTGTTCTGGTAATTGAATTATACCAATCTACTTCAGCAAAAACTGCAAGCCTAAGTTTTTCCCAAGAAAATATAAGTTTGATTATATTATCTAGCATGGTTAGTCATGCTTTGCAACGATGCGCCTAAAATTTCTGCCCTTTTTGCAATTTGTTGGCGCTCAAACTTAGAAAGATGTGGTTTATCTTTAAGCCTCTTTTTATTTTTAGCGTAACGCTTTGCCTTATGTTGTGATACTTTGTTGTTAGTTTTTTTCATATAGTAATCATACCATAGCCAACTCTTGAGGTCAACTACGATCTCCGTCCCATGTGCCTATTTTTGTGGTAGGGATATTATTTTCTTCCCATAGTTTTATTACATGTGGGTTATCATCAACTGCATGTGTTACGTTCCATAGTTCATTTATTTTATCTAGTATGTCTTTTTTAACTTCATAGTCTGGTCTGTTGTCATTGTCCGCTCTCATAAACAGGGCATGGCTTCTTACATTGTTTTTTTGCAACCATAGAGATGTGATTCCACGATACTTTTCTTTTCTTGATGTAACAATGATGACTGAATATTTATCATTATAAGAATTATTTAACATTTCAATTACATCAAAATTTGGCAGGGCATCAATGGAAGAATAGTGAAAAGCATCGTAATCTTTGTTGCCACCACGAACATGGTGTAAAAATGGATCTACATTCGCAAGAGTTCCGTCAACATCGTATATGTGTGCTAGTGGTTTCACTTATGCTCCTTCATATGTCTGGATAAGGACTCATTTGCCATAATTCCCCACCTTAGTTCCCACTCTTTTTTGCAAATTGGGCATGTTATATGTCTACTCATAATATAATTTTATCGTAAAATAGCAGTTTTGTCAAATTCTGCATGATATAATTACAGAATGGATACAAAAATTATTGATAATTTACTTTCTGAAAAAGAAATTTCAATATTTAATAATATAACAAAAGATCTTGAAGCACCAAAAGACGAATATGGAAATTTTATATTTGATGATCAAGATTCATATATTTCTGTTTCAAAGTATCTCGGAAGAATACAATTTAATATCAATAATATTTCAGATTTATTTCCTGTTAAAAACTTAGAACTTGCGGACAAATCACTCACTATAAGATTGACAAAACTTGCAAACTATATCTCTGGCCTTGATCTAACGCTATCCTCTATCACATATGTAGAATATAGTTCTAGGTATGGAACACCAAGTCTGCCTCCGCATTATGATGGTGACAATAACGACTTAATAGTTAACTATCAATTTGACTCAAACACAAGATGGGATATTGGTGTAAATTTTGAAACTTATGAAATTAAAAACAACTCTGCCCTAGTTTTTAATCCAAATAAAACTGCACACTGGCGACCCAACAAAATATTTAATGATGGAGATTTTGTAAAAATGATTTTTTTTAGATTTGCAAAAAAAGAAAATCCGACTGACTATTCTGATTTACAAAAATTATGGCCAAATGATGAAGTTTTTAAAAATATTTGTGAATTTAGAAATAGCCTTTCTTAAAAACTTAGTTTTGATCAACTCCCCAGGTCATAACTAGGTAACAAACTATATATCCAGCAACAAATGCTGGAATTAAAAAAAATAAACTAATCATAATTAATGCATTAACCTTTCTGTTTTATCTTTTTCTTTCCAATGAATGAAAGACTTAACTCCCACTACACCATACAGGATAGCACCAAGTATAAACCCATACTGCTTTGTAATTAGAGCATATGCAGTCCACATAAATTCATTAAATATAAACCAAAGCCAGCCAAATCTTTTCTTTCTGCCAATTACAAACATAGCAGCAGCACCGCTTAAAACAAGCACATATGATGCGTAGTCGTTTACCCATTGTTCCATATTTTAAGTATACCTTACTGTGATTGGTTTGTCAAATATCTCTACCCTTGGTTTTGAACCAAGAGCCGATGATACCATTTAAAACTTTGTTTCTTAAAACTTCTGAAAATGTACCATGCGGTATTTCTGATCCAAGATATTCTTGACCAGTTTCTAAATCTATTAATTTCCATTTTCCAGGTGCTTTTGTATGAATAATTAAATCAACTGGCTTATCATATGAATCTACTTCTGATCCATCTTTTAATATTCTTTTATTCATTTAGCAGTCTTCATCTGTTGACTTGTAGATTCCTTCTAAACTATCCCAACATCTTCCATATATAGTGTGTCGATTTCCATTAGTAACTTTTGTAACTCTATGCTCAAACTCTTTATATAAAGGAACATTAACTAGCATGCCTGGCTCTGGATTGATTACATAATCTTTATTCTTAAACTCAAGAACTCCACCATCAAAGTTATCATTTATATAAATGCTCAAAGATGCAGAAATCTTTGCTTCACTTAATATTCTTTTCCCTTGAGTTTTTGAATTTACTACAATTGTTCTTTGCTGCTCTTCATCGTCATTATCGTCTCTTTCCCAGTGCCAGTCCATAGCATAGTCAACAGTACTGCCAAGTTCTGCAATAATCTGCTCTTCAGGAACTTCAAAAAAAGATTGAAGTGCACCAGCACCAGCAAAATACTTAGGCATTACAGCCTCTAATCTAGGCTCAAAATATCCTACGGGATCTTTGTATCCCCACCTAGAGTTGTCTTTAGGAACAAGCATAGCCCCACTGACGGGATCGTAATCTGGTATATAACCTAAAAATTTGTTTTTAGTATTACCCCCATAAGGTGATCTCATTGTGGTGTACCACCCAACTGGATTATTTGCTTCTTTATTTAACCAAACCAATTCTTCATCTGAAAGAAAGTTTCTTATTACCCACAGGTCTTTTTCAATGTATTCTTTTCTTGGCTCCCAAATCTCTACCAGTTTAGTTACATTTCTTTCTTTGTAGTCTTCAGCACTATATGTCATTTTTTTATTATACCATCCAGTTTCTAGGATACAAATTCTACGGAAAGGTGATCTACGCAAACATCGCCCACAATGTATTCGGCGTTTTTTAGCACAACATCGTAGTATTGTGCTTCTTTATCGCAAAAATGACACCTTGATTTTTCCATATCTAGATTATATCATGTTTTAAATTTTGGCGGAAAATAAAAAAAACTTATCAATTCCCTACAAGGGCACTATCGGTTACTTTTTCGTGTGTTGGCCAATAATACTTACACGGCAACTTACGCTCAGGACAGCAAGGGGAGTTAAAGAAACTATTAACATGTGGCTGAAACCTTGCATAATACAAAGGATCTTTGTTAAACAAACTTACCTTGTGTGTAGTAGTAACCCTAGACAATTTGTTGTTGTCAAACCAAAATGCTGGAGCATCGCTACCCCAATCATCCCAACACTGGTCTTTAAGTCTGTTCAGGTTTGTCTCATTGTTTTCTGTCTTGATACCACGATACTTGGCTTCCACAATCATAGCCTGCACATACGCCCATAGACCTCGCTCAAAGCCACGCCACATCAATACTGCTGGATGATTACGCCATCCACCTGTAGGCGACTTGCCAGATAGAACATTGAGAATCTGGTAGCACTCTAATATTTGTTTGTTAAGGCGCTTTGAGTCTAGTATTTGGGCAGACTGGGTAAAGTCTTGAGATGGTAGAAATGTTTGCATACTACTAGTATGACAGGTTTATGGCTATATGTCAAGCAAATATGGCTGCAATTATGGTTACGGCAATAAATATTCCAAATAGGACTGTTAAAGCCCTAACGCTTTGTTTTATTTTTTGTTCATTCATATATTAATTATACCCTATGATACAATAGATAAATGACAGCATTTCAAGATCCAGAAGAAAAAGTAAAAATCGTTGAAAATTTTATAAACACGGAAGAATCAAATAAAATAATTAATTATATAAATCGTAATATTATTAATGCCGAACCTTGGATGAGCGATGGATCAAGTCCAAACTTTGTTTATCTTGAAAATAGATTTTATAAAAGAAGGTTTGGACAAGACGACGAAATGAAAACGTATAAACCAGAAAAATTTATAACAAGGCTTGAAGACATAGAGGATTTAATCAAAAGTATAGTTGAAAAAGCAAAAACAAATATAAAAGAATTATATGAGGAAAAAGAGACCCAGTATCTGACCTCTTTGTGGTTGGCTAAACATTTAAAGGGTGATTGGCTAAGGGTTCATTCTGATGTGGGAAGTGGGTATCAACAACATTTTGCTTATAGTTCTATTTTATATTTAAATACAGTAAATGATGGTGGAGAACTTTATTTTCCAACTATGAATTTGTCAATCAAGCCAAGTTTAGGGAATTTAGTAATTTTTCCATCGCACAATGTTGATATGGTTCATCAAATAAATATTACAAACGAAGACAGATATACTATCCCCATGTGGTTTACCAAAGACTCAACAAGAGAAGTGCTTTTTAAATAGTCATTTTCGACGGGGTATAATAAAGACATGACTTTACTTTATATACTTTATAGCCCTGTATATAAGGCTGTCAAGATAGGTATATCAGATGTAAGCGGAAGAAGGTTTGCAAGCCATAGGACTAAGGGTTGGGTATTGATTAAGTATTGGTGGTTTTCCGAACGGGATAAGGCAAGAGCCGTAGAAACACTAGTACTAAGAACACTAAGGGAAAAACATGGTTCTTTCCTAGACAAGGAATATATGCCACAGGGAGGCTATACAGAGACCTTTGATGCCTCAAAGATAACCAGACGAGGTTTGATACGCATGATTAATAAAGCGATCAAAATGGTACAATAAGGCGTGAAGATATACGATAAAGGCCTTAGCGATAGCCTGTGTGAGGAACTATACAATTTTGCTATGAGTTACTATAATGCCTCAGAAATATCTAAGTTTGGATACCCCAATCCAGTTGTAACCACTACGAATATGTCTTGGCCTGAAAATGTAAGAGAGCACAGTCACATAGCCATACTCTACATAGTCCCTGATTTGTTGTGTGATTTAATATCAGATGAGTTGATTGACCTTGGAATTATAAAGAAAGGTGATGCTGTGGGTGCACAGGTAACCCTATTTACCCCTGGATCCTATATACCTCCTCATAAGGATGGCAAAGTAGGAGATAGCAGAAAGCCAATAACAGTATATCTTAACCAAGAGTGGAGTATTAATAACGGTGGTATGTTTCACTACAAGGATGAACAGACTCAAGAGTGGAACATAATAACCCCTAAGCGTGGGCTATTGGTCTACAACGATAAGTTTGAATTGCACTATACAACCCCAGTTTTAGGTAATAACCTAAGAGTTACTTTGCAGATGTTTCTTGATAATGCTATTAAAAGTCAGTAAACCCTGCTCTATTTAATATGTCCCAATATTGTTTAGCATATACGAATGCAGAATATACAATACGATCCTTGCCTGTGACCTGTTTTACAGCATGACTATATTCTTCACTTGCTGGAAACACTATTAGTGTTCCCTTCTTAGGGGCAAACTCAATAGGTTTGTGTTCAAATATTAACTCTCCACCTGCGTATCCATCATTTAGGTATAGTACAACACCAAGGGTGATCCATCTAGATTCGTAATCACATTCTGGGTGGTTTTCGTAGTGATACCCTAAAGCCAATGGAGATGAGTCGGTAGGGCTATATTTTTGCAACATGGATATCTTTCTTAGTTTTTGATCTTTATTGTTTGTTACAATAGAAACTTTATCCTCGACGAGTTTTTTAAATTTATTAATCGCCTCTTCTGACTCAAATATAGAAAATGATATCTTTTCATGATGATCTTGTCTTCTGAGAGTCCAAGATCCGACATTAGCAAGAACCTCTTCTATGTCAGTATCTGATATAAAATTTTCTATGTAAAAGATATTTTCTTCTAAGTAGATTTTGTTGAAATTTTCCATGTTGATTTAATTATACCATCATTTGGTCTGTATGGTAGACTATGATTATGAAACGAAATAAGCACCCCAATCAGCAATATAGCACAGATATTAGAACATGTTCTGGAAGTGCCAATGTTGGTGATGATGGTCAGGTAGTTCAGGTTGGTGGTGGTGGTCATACAGGCCAATGGGGTAAAATAGGGTTTTGTCCATGCGGTGAATATGTTGCACATCAATCAAATAAGCCTTGCAATGTTATTGAAACTGCTAACGACAAACAGTATTTGCCTAAACCAGAAGATTGCACATGCAAAACAGAGCCGTGCCCTTGCGGTCATTTTGTGTCACATGGAGTTTTTGAGGTTTGTACTGCCCTTATATCTGGGGGCAACAATTAGCGCACCAAATCTTGGTCCTTCGCCTTTTACTGCGTGAGTTATTTTTTTAGATACATATAGAAGATCTCCTGGGTTTAGTGTTACCTCTATTTCTCCTCCAAGTGTCCAAAAAGAATTTCCCAAAATTTGAATATATGCTGTATCGAATACATCTTTGTGAGATTGCATGCCTTGATAGTCTAAAGATAAAACAGGTCCATCTAGATGCCATAAACCAGAGCAATCACAATATCCTGAATACCAATCGTCATTGAACGAACAATTTTCAAAAAACTCTGAGTTAGAATCTTTATTTATATTTTCACAAAAAGTTTTTAGGTCTGGTATTTCTTTAAATATTTTACGGTTTTTAATCTTAAACCACAGAACGCCAGGACTATGCTGAGATTTGTCAGAATTTTTATACAAAAGAGTAAGCGCTGTCTCCCAATCTGTATTTATCTTAAAATAGTTTTTTACAAGTTTGTATGGAGATTCATTGAAAACTTCTAATGTTGTCATAATTTTCTTTCAACTCCTCAAATATTCGTTTTGCCAAGTCGTGAGACTCTTTTTCTTTGTGCTTTGTCTTAAGATAGGGAGATATGATCTTGGCTATCTTGTCTAGCATTTCTTGATCCATATACAAAAATATTATAGCACTGTATTATTCTTCAAAAGAGGATTGTTGCTCGAATAGTTTATCTTCGCAGTTCGGGCATAAAGTCTTGGTATCGTAATCTTTTT
>B570J29032_109958576_pt1 | contig 13676 bp, 8 predicted proteins | sample LakMenEpi16Nov12_FD_29032 | JGI IMG/M metagenome (IMG submission 29032)
CAGATTTTTTTACCATCATTTTGTTTGACCCTACAACCCGTTTAAATGGTATTACAGAACTTTACATCCAAAAGATGCTCGAAAATAAGACTCTTAATTTATCAGACTTGTGTGGTAAAATAAAAGTTGGTGAATATTCCGAGTGGTTAATCAAACAGTTTTTGAATGTAGTATCCAACCAATCTAATGATAGTTCCGGTCAAGCTCGTGAAACTCTTTTACTGCGTGTTCGTTTTATTGAAGACCTCTATAAGGTGCAAGAAAACCTTACGAAGTTTCATAGGTTCAAAAACCGTCTTATTGAAGATAATAGAGACATTAATAAACTTACGATTGGGGATTTGGAGTTTCTGATGTCGGAGTATTCTCTGGAAAAAACTAAGGCTACGGCAGAGGAGAAAGAGTCGGCAAAGAGTTCGTATTCATATCCTGGTTCGGAAATCGTTTTCAAAGGACTTAAATGGACAGTTGTCAAAATTAGTCAATTGAACGACTTGGCCAAAGATGCTGCATGTTTCTTTGGGGGTTATGATTTGAAACCAACAATGGGTGAAACAGCCTGGTGCACAGCCTCTCCTGGAACTTACAACCGTTACAACTATCATGCAGAAAAAGGTCCTTTGTATGTAGTGCTCCCTAATGAATGTGATACGTTTGGAAAAAAAACAGGACTACCGTCAGTTAGGTATCAATTTCACTTCTCCACAAATCAATTCATGGACAAACACGACAAGAAAATTATTTTGACGGATTATCTCAATGGTCCTATGTTGGAGCTTAAAGAATTTTTCAAACCTGAATTCGCTGCTGGATTGATAGGTAATGGTGGTGAAGAACTTTTGATTGATGATTTTGAAAACGGTTCGGTTGGTAAGTACATTAAGTTGTATGGTCTTGATGATTTGTTTGATATTATTCCAGATACCTTGACCAAGATACATGTTAAAAATAGCAAAGCTGGTGTATCTCTGATTTTACCGGCCTCAATCACCCGGTTTAAAAATCTAACATCAATTTACTTCAAGAACTGTCTGTCAGAAATCCCTGAAGAAATCTGTTCACTTGAAAATCTTGTTTTTATAGCATTAGAGGGTAATCAAAATCTCAAGCAACTACCTGAAAAAATTATCGACTTACCAAAACTCTTATTCTTAAATCTAAAGGGTTGCTCTAATCTCACTCTCTCCGATTACTTTAAATCTAATAGTTTTGAGTTTGGTCCTGGTCTATGGAAAGGAAAAGCTATGATATGAGTGTAATATAAGCTACAACAACATATTTATTATTATGAAATTACTTAATATCTTAAATGGTACTCTTATAGTAGAGGTTTCTGAGAGCCTTAAGAAAAAGCTTTTGGATAAATTTAAACTTGAAACTCAAGACACTGAGAAAGATATTCTCGAATATATTGAGAGCTTCGAAAAATACCAACGGTCGCTTCCAGCTGACCAGCGAGACATCACGCGTTACGATTTCAAAACTCTGAAGTCCTTAATTGACTCGATAGAAAATGGTAAAACTCGTAAAGCTGATGTGAATTCTGCGATTACTAGTATAATCAAAAAAACACAGGAAAAAAAAGAAGTTTTTTCGTTACCAGAGTTACAGTTAGCGGTAAAAAAGTTTTTTGAAATTCAATCTGAAATAAAAGATGCTAACAAAGATATTAATAAGTTCAGTTATTTAAAACTCATACAATTTCTGGAAAAAAATTACGAGGACTTATTAACTCAGAAATTATTAAACAAATTCAAACCGGAAAACCAAATTCTCACAAACGAGCAAATTTTATCTTATATTTCAGAATATATTGAAAATTTTAATGATATACCCTTTGATACGCCAGGTGCTGATTTAATGTCCTTTACCCAATTTGAACATTTAATTGATGCGATGATTGCAAAAAGAGGTCTTGGAAAAAAAACCAAAACTGAATTAAAAGATATTCCTCCTATCTATGATGATGGCGAAGACTTCAAAATTTATGCACCAACAGGAAAGGAACACTGTATCAAACTAGCCCATGGGCGTACTTGGTGTATTGGCTGGCTTGGTGGTCGAAACTTGTATTACAATTATCGAATAGGGAATGAAAGAACCATTTATTATGTTATAGACGAATCTTTAGACTACGAAGACCGTTATTTCGCAAATGTGATTTTGGTTGACCCAAGGGGTGGTACTTCTTTTGCTGACAAGACCAATTCTAGACCATTTGATGGCAGTGTGAATTTGCCTTGGGACGAAATCTCTGGTTTCATTCCAAAGTTAAAAAATCTAAAAAATTTATTCGTTTCTAGACCCCTTAGCGAGGATGAAATCGAAATGCGGGACAGATATCAAAACATAGAGTATGATAGACGTGGCAATAGAAGATTACCCAATAATCAAACCCCGATGGAATATTTTGATTCTCCAGAAAAGATTGCACAATGGATGGAAATTAAAGGGCCTGAGTTATTTGATGAAGATTACGCTAGTTTACCCCAAGAATTGAAAAAGAAGTACGTTGCTCTTGGATTTGATTTAACACCCGGTCAAATTGCTACCTCTGAAGCTTCTGTTTTGAATTATTACGCTAAGAGAAAAATTGAGAATATTAAACAGAGCACTTTAAATAAGCTTGATGATGGTGATATTGCTTTATTAAATTCCCCAATTTTTAAGCAATTGAAACAGGAGTTGAAACCTCGTTTCAGTCAAGGTCTTTCAAGAAACTCAGACCCATCTGAATTTGAAGTACTTGGTTTTAGTAGAAACAGTGAAGTGGGTAAGTTTTTAAAGTTGTACAGTTTGGAAGACTTTATTGAATTCATCAATCCCAATGTAGAATCTATAACAATTCAAGGTGACGATTCTAATGTTAAAATCAAAATACCTAGAGCTATAGTTGAATTTAAAAATTTGGGAAGTTTAGTTTTGTCGAATGGTGTTATCGATGAAATACCGGACTACATTTGTGAACTCAAAAATTTGAAATTCTTAGGTTTACAGAATAATCCCGGAATCACTAGATTACCTGATTGTGTTGCAGATTTACCTTTACTTGAAATTCTAAATTTGCAAGGTTCGGATAATGTTGTTATTCCTGAATCAGTTAAAAATAGATTCTCAGAGGACTTAGGTCCTGGCATTTGGACGTAAAATTTCAATTTGAGCTTTATGTGCTCTTAGTTTATCGTATCTTTGTTTCATGGAAGTTGATGTGAAAATTTACGTATCAAATTTGAAAAAATTTTTTAGTGAAAATCCTAAGGACTTAACTAATCTGATTCCGATTAGCATGTCTGATGAGTTTTTCAATCAGATTGAACAAATTGCTTATTCAAATCACGAAGAAGGTAAAGAAATTGGTTTGACACGCCAACAATTAATAGACCTCTGTGTAAAGCTTAACGGTAACCCCCCAAAAAAAGGGGATGAAGTTTTTGTAGAGCTACCCTACGGAAAATTTTTTCTTAATTGAAAAAAAAAGTTTGCAGGAATAAAAATTTGTTTTATCTTTGAAGTGTAATTCAAAAACAAAAACAAAATGAACTCACTCTCTCTCCAAAACCTCGGCAGCAAAGTGCCCTCACTTTTTGCCAACACAGCATCACCCAAAGTATCTGACAAATATGCTTTTGTTCCGACTTTGGAAATTATCGAGAAGTTTGAACAAGATGGTTGGAAGATTGCCAGCGCTATCCAAAAGGGAAAATCGCAATTCCATGCTCACGAAATTCGTTTAAGCAACGGTCAACTACCTGCAGTTGGTGATTCATTGATTCAGGCTGTAATCCAGAACTCCCACGACGGCACCAAGCCTTTGCACATTCAAGCTGGACTGTTCCGCCTCGTATGTTCAAACGGTCTTACGATACCTACTGCGGCTGCTGTAGATTTTAAACTCCGCCACAAAGGGTTGGAAATGGGAGATATTCGTCGCATCACTGATGAATTTGCTAAAACCATCCCACAACTTCAGACTAAGGTTGAGATATTCGAAACAAAGGTTATGACTGAACAGGAGAGCGTAGATTTTGTTAACAAGGCTATGATGCTTCGTTGGAACCAGGGTTCGCTTCCTAAAATCGATGTTGAGTCTTGGTTGGAACCTTTGCGTAAAGAAGACCAGGACCCTACCATGTGGAAGGTGTTTAACCGGGTCCAGGAGAAGTTTGTTCGTGGTGGAGAGCAGGTTCAAAACCAGAAGGGTCGTTTTATCAAGATGCGTGAACTTAAGAACTTCGATGTTGTAAACCGTATTAATACCGACCTTTGGGAGCTTGCTGAATCTTACTGCTAATAATAAACTTAATAAAACACGGGGGATGGGAAACCATCCCCTTTTTTGACTATGGAAAAAAAAGAAATTTACAAAATAGTAAACGAGCGTTACGAGGTTATTTTGCACCAAGATAATTCAGAAATTAATTTACCGAACTACATCGACTATAAATCAAAAATAAAAAAAACGGGATTAGCATGGTACCAAAAAGAAAAGTTTATTAATTCTCAAGAAAAGTTTGTAGAACATTTTGCTAATAAATTAGCTTCTGTTCATTCTAATATTAGCACAGCTGTAATTGAAAAAACTGGTGATAAAGTTTCATTAAAATTTTTTCATAACGAAAAGTACAGGATTGTTGGGAATCACTGGTTTCAAAAAAATCGGTCTATGATGTTTATCACTCTTAATATAAAGACTGGTATTTTATATTCTGGTTCAATTTTTGGCTTACATAATAAAAAACGCAAAAAGAAAATTCATACCAATAAATTTTGGGGTTCCCTTGAGAATATTTTTGAAACTGTGGCACTTGAAATGGCTGACAAGTCCAATTTTCAAAACCGTAAAATTTTTTTAGATAACCTAATAAAATTGTTCTTCGAACAGATTCCTGATTGGCCATGTAATCAAAGCTCTCCAGAAAATTTTACAATACATCAATTAAAGGGTATGAATTTTTACCGGTACTTTCTTTCAAAAAAGGGAGTCAAAATACCTGATAACTTTAATACTTTTGATGGTTATGATTTTTATGTGCCAAGCAAATACTTTAAAAAAACCGACAACAAATATATTGATGCTCTGCTCTTATTTAGAAATCTCACTGGAGATAAGTTTCGTAAAGCATTTCATGAACTAGGTACCCATCGTCCAACCCTGTATGCATTGAAGTTTGTTGTTGATTTGGTTGGTAAGACTAGGATTGAACAAAACTATGAATACCTTAAAAAATACCTTAAGTATAAACACGACGTGCATCCCATTGAAGACACTTCTTTTCTTACTGATACAGAGCGCAAAAACATATGGTTGATATTAACCAAAACTACCCATGAACTTGCAACTATCAGAGACCACGTCAAGTTTCTGGCTTTTTTAAGGGAAAAAGGGCTAAACTTCAAATGGAAGGCCAAAAATGAAACTGAGTTTGCCATAGAACATAAATTGTTATCTGACAATTATGCTAAGATTCTATACGGGGTCACACATCGTGTCTACCCTGAGAAATACCATGAATGGTTCAAGGAGCCAGTAGAAGTGGGGGGTAAAAAATATGTGGTTCAAATTCTTGATAAGCATGATGAGTTTTATCATGAAAGTGATTTCCAGCAAAACTGCGTGAAGACTTATATTAGTAATCCTGGTAGTTTTATCATTTCAATTCGTTATGATAAAGAACGAGCAACGGTTGAATATAACATTAGTCAATCAGAAACTCTTTGGCACATCGATAGAATTCAAGCATTGGGTAGGTTTAATAAAATTCTTTCCAATAGTTGGGATGTTGTCTTAGAAGCCGTAGACAAAATGGTTGTTGAAATGATTGGTGAGTATGGGTACAATATGACCCTTAACATAGAGAAATTTGGTAATACTCGAGAATTCGAATTAACTTTTAATACCTCCGGTAGACCAATTTGGGATAATCCTCTTGAATTGGTTGAAATTGATGATTATTTTCCTTTTTAGAATATGTTTATTAAACCTCACCCCTACATAAAAAAAGTTGAAAGCAACTTAGATTTTATGTTCTCACTTTTCAGAGTGACCAATGTAAAAATTGAAAATACCCCAAGCTCAAAACACGAAATAGTTTATATTAATTCTGCTTATCCAGCCAAAGATTATAACGAAATTATTTACAAAACAGAGGGTGGAATCTATTTATTGTATAAGACAACAGGAAGTCCTGGCTATTATTCTCTGGAATGTTATTTTCCTGCTGATAAACATAACCAGGTTAAAATATTCCTTAATTCAATTATTAAAAAAAATGACACAGTTAACAGCACAAGAAGTTAAAGAAAAAATTGAAAATAAAGAATCTTTCGTTTTGGATTTGTTTGCCACATGGTGTGGTCCATGTAAAGTATTGATGGGAAATCTTAACGCATTGGAAAAAAATAATAATGACCTTTCAATGCCAATTTATTCCTTAGATATTGATACTGATAGAGATTTTGTAATGGAGCTTGGTATTCGCTCTGTGCCTACACTTAAGATGTATAAGGGGGGGGAAGAAGTTTTCTCGAACGTTGGTGTTTTGAGTCAATCGCAACTCCTTGAAGTAATGGGTAGGTATTAAATGGAAACCCATGTTATTGTCTTCACAATGAAAGGTTGTCCGCATTGTGATGATTTCAAAGAAATGTTAAAAAAAGAGGGTGTTGAGTTTATTGATAGAGATATTGAGATTCATAAAGAAGAGTATGATGTATTCGTTGAAGTAACTGAAAACGATTACGTTCCCGCTTTGCTTATTATTGAAGAAGAGGCAGAAAATCATAAATCTTTTTTGTATGCACCAGACCGTGATTACAACGAGCTCACGGAAGCTGTGGATATAATCAAGAAGCACATTAAATAGAATTTTAGGTTAATTCCAATTGTTTAAATTGGTTTGAAACCTATTAAATTAGTATTTATAGTATCCAAAGAAACTGAATGCCTAGCAATATAACTATATTTCCTAGTAACTTAGTTCCTCAACCTTTAAGGAGACCGAATATTGTTTTTGAATATTCAGTGTCAACGATGAAGCTTGAGGTTCTTTTTGCTGCGGCTATTCAAATTGCAAATCAACTCCTTATAGCACCACAATCTGGTTGTACTGAATTTTCAATTGCTGCGACGAGTAGTCCAAGTGCTACTGTTCAATATACTGATTGTAATACTGGAGAATCAAAATCTATTGTTGTTCCTAATGGTTCTACATGGTACCGATGCGCAAGAACTGGAACTGTTTCAACAACATCTGGAACTTCAACAAATACCAGCTTAGGTGCGTGTTACCCGAAAGTCCAAATTTATAGTGGTCTTACCGTTAACAATTATCTTAGCATTGGCGGAGTTCAAGTTTTAAACGGTACGGGAAATTGGTTAGGTCCGGGAACAAATATTACTGGAGCTCAAGGGGCTCAAGGAGCAACTGGCGCACAGGGAGCAACCGGCGCTCAAGGAGCACAAGGAGCTACAGGCTCACAAGGGGCAGTTGGGGTCCAGGGTGCTCAGGGGGGCACCGGAGCACAAGGCCCCAGGGGTAATCAAGGTGCTCAAGGCGCTATCGGTTCACAAGGAGCTACGGGAGCCCAAGGACTTCTAGGGACTACAGGCGCTCAAGGGGCAACTGGCTCCCAAGGAGCTACTGGAGCCCAAGGTCCTCGAGGGCCTCAGGGAGCAATTGGTGCACAAGGTGCTGTTGGTGCGCAAGGGACCCAAGGACCTAGAGGTAACCAAGGAGCTCAGGGTGCTGTGGGGTCTCAAGGTGCTACTGGAATCCAAGGTAGTAGAGGACCTCAGGGTGATTCAGGAGCCCAAGGTGCGCAAGGTGGTACAGGAGTACAAGGTCCTAGAGGTAACCAAGGTGTGCAAGGTGCTACTGGAGATTTGGGTGGACAAGGAGCCCAAGGTGCTGCTGGACCAAAAGGGGATGGTGGTGCGTCTGGAGCGCAAGGAGCTACAGGAGGTCAGGGTCCACGAGGTCCTCAAGGTGCTGTTGGTTCACAAGGTGCACTCGGAGCTCAGGGAGCTCAAGGAACTGTCGGCCCACAAGGAGCCCAAGGTGCCACGGGTGCACAAGGAGCCACCGGAGCCCAAGGTTCCAGAGGACCCCAGGGTGCCCAAGGAGCCCAAGGAGTGCAAGGTGCGGTCGGTGCCCAAGGCGATAAAGGGAATACAGGTGCTCAAGGTGCTCAAGGTGCCACTGGTGCTATTGGCTCACAAGGAGCTAGAGGACCGCAAGGAGCCCAAGGAGCAATAGGTTCTCAAGGAGCCACAGGAGCACAGGGACCTAGGGGTCCTCAGGGTTCTATTGGCGCACAAGGAGCAACTGGACCAACTGGTGCCCAAGGCACTGTTGGACCTAAAGGAGAAGGTGGTGCCTCAGGAGCTCAGGGAGCCACAGGAGCACAAGGCTCAAGAGGAAATCAAGGGGTTCAAGGAGCCACAGGTTCTCAAGGAGCTACTGGAGCTCAAGGACAATTAGGTCCCCAGGGTGTACAAGGAGCAATCGGTTCCCAAGGTGCGACAGGAGCACAAGGTGCAAGAGGACCTCAGGGAGCTCAAGGCGCAACTGGAGCTCAGGGAGCAACTGGAGCGCAAGGGGCCAGTGGACCCCAGGGAGCTATAGGTATACAAGGAGCCACAGGAGCCCAAGGAGCTCAGGGAGCTCGAGGTCCACAGGGTTCTGTTGGTGCTCAAGGAGCACAGGGTGCTTTAGGTGCTCAAGGTGCTGCCGGTCCAAAGGGAGACGGCGGCGCAACTGGTTCTCAAGGAGCTACTGGAGCTCAAGGACAATTAGGTCCCCAGGGTGCACAGGGAGCAATCGGTTCGCAAGGTGCCACAGGAGCACAGGGTGCAAGAGGACCACAAGGAGCTCAAGGAGCTACGGGAGCTCAAGGAGCCACAGGAGCCCAAGGTTCAAGAGGACCCCAAGGAGCTATCGGTGCTCAAGGAGCACAAGGAGCCACAGGTGCTCAAGGTTCAAGAGGTCCGCAAGGTCCTGTCGGAGCCCAAGGAGCACAAGGAGCCACAGGTGCTCAAGGTTCAAGAGGTCCGCAAGGTGCCATTGGGTCTCAGGGTGCTACCGGCGGACAAGGGGCTCAAGGTGCTGCTGGTCCCAAAGGCGATGGTGGTGCATCAGGCGCAACTGGAGGCCAAGGAGCACAAGGTGCTAAAGGTCCTCAGGGTTCTAATGGCGCTCAAGGAGCCCAAGGAGCAACTGGTGCCCAAGGACCAAGAGGTCCCCAAGGAGCTATCGGAGCCCAAGGTGGTACTGGTAACACAGGAGCTCAAGGAGCCAAGGGTCCGCAGGGTCCATTAGGCTCTCAAGGAGCAACGGGTAATACAGGAGCTCAAGGCGCTAGAGGACCTCAAGGAGCAACTGGTTTTGAGGGAGCAACTGGCTCAACAGGTGCTCAAGGTCCACGCGGACCTCAAGGTGCTGGCGGGTTTCAAGGTGCTACCGGAAATCAAGGAGCACAAGGGGCTGTTGGTCCAAAAGGCTCGGCCGGCGCTCCTGGTAATCCAGGTGCAACTGGCGCACAAGGAGCTAGAGGACCACAAAGTGATGCTGCCCCCGTTGCTGGAGCTCAAGGAGGTACTGGTGCGCAAGGCAGCAGAGGCCCCCAGGGCGCTCAGGGGGCCCAGAGTGGTACAGGATTCCAAGGGGCACAAGGCGCTAGAGGTCCACAAGGAGCACAAGGAGCACAAGGTGCCACAGGGAACACAGGGGCTCAAGGGGCTCGAGGCCCTCAAGGAGGTAAAGGTGGCACAGGTCCAGTAGGAGCAATAGGTGCTCAAGGTTCCCGTGGTCCTCAAGGCCTAGTGGGTGCTCAGGGTGCTACTGGATTTTCAGGTGCACAAGGGGCAAGAGGTCCCCAAGGAGCAACAAATGGAGCTTTACAAGGTGCTACAGGAGCTCAAGGTTCCAGGGGACCACAGGGAGCTACAGGTTTTCAAGGTTTTCCTGGTTTTACTGGATTTCCGGGTGCCAATGGACCCCAGGGTGCTCAGGGAGCCCAGGGTGCTAGAGGTCCACAAGGAGCTCAAGGGGCACGAGGTCCTCAAGGTGCACAGGGTGGCACGGGTCCTGTGGGTAACACTGGAGCAAGGGGTGCCCAAGGGGCAACGGGTAGTCAAGGATTCCAAGGAGCACAAGGTTCTTTAATTCTTGGACCTCAAGGGGCACAGGGTGCCACAGGAGCTACCGGTGCTCAGGGACCCACTGGTCCAACCGCACCAAGTTGTGTTGCACATTTTGTGTCTAACTGTTATAGTAGTGACGTGGATGCTTGTGGTGCGAAATCTCCAGGCGATTATCAAACGATTTATTCCCCTTGTGCTGTTTTGGCAAACGGTTGCCGCCTTTGGGCAGACTCTTTATGTACAACTGGTTGCCCTTGTGACCCTGGGTTTGAATACATATCTGACGGTGTTAATGTTTGGTTAGTAGACGCTAACTGCGAATTAGCTAATGAGACACCCTGTACCTCTGTTTCTGATGGTAGATTAAAAACAAACGTGTTAACCATTGATAATTCTTTGGAATTATTGCTGAAGTTGGAACCTGTAGAATTTGATTGGAAAGAAATAACTCCGGAATACAAATATTTTGTGGAGAAAGGTATTACCCACTCTGTTGGGTTTATTGCTCAGCAAGTAAAAACTGTTGTTCCCGAAATTGTTCAAATGCGACCAAACGGATATTATACGGTTGATTACCCCCGAGTTAACGCTTTACTTGTTGAAGGTATAAAGGAACAACAAGTATTTATTGAGGACTTGGAAAAAGACATAACTGAACTTGAAAAATTATTTGAATTGTAATGGCTATTGATGTCATCATTTATCCCACTGGTGTGACTGGTAATGCAATCCCTCAAATTATTTTTGAGGATGCTGCTGGTGCCAAAATGGGTTTGATATATGAGGGGCCAAATTTAAGGTTTTCAGCTTCAACATCCATATCCTTGGTAACGGTAAGCCCAACGTCTGTTATTACTTCGGGTACTAGCGTTAGTAACGCCACAACTGGTATTTGGGCTGGGGAAACTTTGATGATTAACACCATTGGTGAATGGGTGGGACCACCCTTTAATATTCAAGGTTCTCAAGGAGCTCAAGGAGCAATAGGTTCCCAAGGAGCCCAAGGTGCTCAAGGAGCTCAAGGTGCTAAAGGAGCGCAAGGTGCCATAGGACCTCAAGGCGCCCAGGGTGCTCAAGGTGCTCAAGGCGCCCAAGGCGGTGTACAAGGTGCGCAAGGAGGCACTGGCGCTCAAGGAGCACAAGGTGCTCAAGGAGCACAAGGTGCTGTACAAGGAGCCCAAGGAGCTACCGGTGGCCAGGGAGCTCAGGGAGCACAGGGAGCACAGGGAGGTGTCCAAGGAGTCCAGGGTGCAACCGGAGCTCAAGGTGCCCAAGGAGCCGCTGGAACCCAAGGAGGAGTTCAAGGGGTGCAAGGTGCCACAGGAGGTCAAGGAGCTCAAGGAGCTACCGGTGCTCAAGGAGCAACTCAAGGTGCTATCGGTCCCCAAGGGGCACAAGGAGCACAAGGTGCCGCGGGAACTCAAGGTGGTGTCACTGGAGCTCAAGGAGCAAAAGGATTTCAAGGAGCACAAGGAGCACAAGGTGCCCAAGGTGGCGTCACTGGAGCCCAAGGAGCTCAAGGAGCGCAGGGGGCACAAGGTTCCCAGGGAGCTCAGGGTGCACCTCAAGGTGCTACAGGAGGTCAAGGTGCCCAAGGTGCACAAGGTGGAATTGGTGCTCAGGGTGGAACTACTGGTGCCCAAGGTGCTCAAGGTGCTACAGGAGCTCAAGGTGCTACAGGAGCTCAAGGAGCAACTCAAGGTGTCCAGGGTGCCACAGGTTTTACAGGAGGTCAAGGTGTCCAAGGCGCACAGGGTGGTGTTCAAGGAGCCCAAGGTGCCATAGGAACACAAGGTGCTACTGGAGGTCAAGGAGCGCAAGGGTCTCCCACAGGAGGTCAGGGAGCTACAGGCTCACAGGGTGCACAAGGTTCTCAAGGGGCCCAAGGACTAGCAACAGGCTCTCAAGGGGCACAAGGTGCCCAAGGAGGACAAGGAGCTCAGGGAGCCCAAGGTGGCGTAACTGGAGCTCAAGGAGCTCAAGGAGCTCAAGGCGCTCAAGGTGCTATTGGTGCCCAGGGTGGTGTTGTCGGAGCCCAAGGTGCTATAGGAGCGCAAGGTGCTACGGGAGCTCAAGGTGCACAAGGTGGTGTTACAGGTGCTCAAGGAGCTACAGGCGGACAAGGAGCTCAAGGAGCAACCGGTGCTCAAGGATTACCTACAGGAATTCAAGGCACAACAGGCGCTCAGGGAGCTCAAGGTGCTACTGGTGCCCAAGGTTTACCCACAGGAGCCCAAGGTGCTCAAGGAGCCACTGGAGCTCAAGGTGCTACTGGTGCCCAAGGATTGCCCACGGGAAACCAAGGTGCTCAAGGTTCCCAAGGAGCACAAGGGGCTCAAGGTGCACAAGGTGGTGTAACAGGCGCTCAAGGAGCCCAAGGTGCCCAAGGTGCCACTGGTGCCCAAGGTGCACAGGGTGGTGTCACTGGAGCCCAGGGCGGGACAGGTGGACAAGGAGCACAAGGCGCTCAAGGAGCCACAGGTTCTCCCCAAGGAGCTCAGGGAGTTCAAGGGGCTACTGGTGCCCAAGGACAAGTTGGTGCGCAAGGTTTACCCACAGGAGATACCGGAGGTCAAGGAATTCAAGGGTCACAAGGTGCCACTGGTGCCCAAGGCTCCGTACAAGGAGCCACAGGCTCTCAAGGTATTACAGGAGCACAAGGTGCCGTAGGAGCCCAAGGTGGTCCAACTGGAGCTCAAGGAGCCACAGGAGCACAAGGTGCACAAGGAGCCACAGGAGCTCAAGGAGGTATAACAGGTGCTCAAGGAGCACAAGGAGCCCAAGGAGCTCAAGGCGCAACGGGTGCTCAAGGAGGTCCAACAGGTTCTCAGGGTGCCCAGGGAGCTCAAGGCGCTCAGGGTGCCACAGGTGCAACTGGAGGTATTACTGGGGCCACAGGGGCACAAGGTGCTCAAGGACCCCAAGGTGCTCAGGGTGCCACAGGGGGCGTTACTGGAGCTACTGGAGCTACTGGTGCACAAGGACCACAAGGTGCTCAAGGTGCTGCTGGATTACCCCAAGGCGCACAAGGACCACAAGGTGCTCAAGGTGCTCAAGGTGCTAAAGGAGCGCAAGGTGCCATAGAAGGTGCCGATGGTCTTCAAGGTTCTCAAGGACCCCAAGGAGCTCAAGGAGCTCAAGGAGGCGGAACAGGTGCTCAAGGCGCACAGGGACCCCAAGGAGCACAAGGAGCTACTGGTGCTCAAGGAGGACCTATGGGTGCCACAGGAGCACAAGGAGCACAAGGAGCACAAGGTGCCACAGGAGCGCAAGGTGCTGTCGTAGGTGCTCAAGGAAACACACCGTTTCCAGGCGCTACAGGAGGAACTGGAGCACAAGGATTGCCAACTGGAGGTCAAGGATTTCAAGGTAGCCAAGGATTTCAAGGAGCTACTGGTGCCCAAGGAGGTGCACAAGGAGCACAAGGAGCAATAGGAGCCCAAGGGGCTCAAGGAGCCACAGGGGCTCAGGGAGGCGTAACAGGTGCTCAAGGTGCACAAGGCGCACAAGGACCACAGGGTGCCACAGGTGCTCA
>B570J29032_109958575_pt1 | contig 13675 bp, 3 predicted proteins | sample LakMenEpi16Nov12_FD_29032 | JGI IMG/M metagenome (IMG submission 29032)
ACTATTGCACAAGCATATATCTTTACTACAGTTACAGCATTCCATGTAAATCCTTGTGTTTGATATAACTCTTGTAGTTGAGTAGATGCCACATAATATCTATTGGTTTCAAAATCATATGTTCCACCAGTACCGCTGCCATTTTCTAGTTCAATTTCAAATCTTGCAAATTCTCCAGTATTTGCCGTATCTGTTTCTGCAAAATCTACAAGAATTCTTACAGTGTCTGGAACAGATTCTGAATCTCCATCTTTACTGATAATCGAAAACGCAAGACGAAGTTCATCTATTGGAGAGTTTCTAGTAAAGTTAACATCTGCTCCAGTTAGGTGAATATGATTTGATCCAGACTCAATAATAAAATGCCCAGCAGAACTTCCAGTTGATGGGTCAACAGTTAGGTCTGAATCATCTCCTTGTATTAAAATAATATTATTTAAAAATCTTGCACGTTCATATCTTTCAGGTCTTGGTGATTTATAAAATATTGAGTTGTCTGCATTTGTTTGAAACACAGGGTCTGCGGTAGCGATTACGTTATCATCTAGTGGATCATCTAATGGCTCAGTAATGGTAGGGATAGATGTCGCTGCTACGTTTGTGTGGTACTGCCAGTTTTCTCCTTGTGTAAAAGCAAAAACTGTTTTGCTGTCATATGCTCCAGCGGATGGATTAGATCCTGCTGAATATAAACCAATTTCAGTTATTTCATATCTTTCTTCTGTTGGCAATTCTGCAGTTAAAACTAGTTTTTCTGTTGCTCCATCATTAACAAATCCTCTAGAAGAAATAGGAACACGAAACATTTCAAAATCTAAGTTTTGTTTTTCAGAGTAATCCCCATACGGGTCAGCGGTATCAAGCGGTTGTGCTCCGCAGCCAACAGCAATGTACGAAGCGTATGCTGGTGCTTGACCAAGCAAATACTTTCCAATTATAGACTTTCCAGTGTTAGTTATCATTTAAATGTCCGCCTCATATATTGTACCACTTGCAGTTACTTCTAGTTCAATTTGTTCATCTTCAAGCATATTTACTGCTTCAACAACTAGTTCTCCAGTCTCTGGGTCTACATATACGTGAGCGCCTGCTGGACCAGTTGGCTCTACTGGAACTTTTTCGTCAAATTTAATAGAAAAGTTTTGGAAGTATTTATCTGATGTAGCCTGAAGACTAACTATATTATTAGGATTGTATTGTTGCTGTATAGCGGTTAAATTTTTGATTGGTTGATATATTACATTTTGCCCATTTACTGTATCATTTCTAGCAATATTGATTAACTCTTGCCCTCCAATATTTTCAAATATTAGATCTGTCATAATTTCAATAGGAACAGAATCATCATTAAACAATATTGTATCTATTGGTGCTGTTTTTACTGGAGGTGGTGGAACAGCGGTTGCAACTGGAGTTGCTGCAAGTGTTGCTGGAGTTAATGGTGCTGGACTTGGTGCTGGTGCTCCTCTATAAGGAACAACATCTTCATCTTCTCTTCCTCTTTTAGGAGGGATTGGAGGAACTACAACTGGTGGCTCTGATGCTTTTCTTCTTCTTTCTGCAGCCTCTTCCCTTGCTTTTTCTTGTCTTTCAGCAGATGCGGCAAGTCTATCTTTTATATCTAAAAGTGTTTGATATCTTGCGGCAGATGCAAGCCATGTTTCTTGTCGTGCTGTATTTCCAGTTGCGGCAGCAGCGGCAGCACGGTCTAATGCCGCCTGTCTATTTTCTTCAATTCTTGCCTTACTTGCTAAAATTTCTTCTGATGATACTGGCATTTTATACCTCACTCAAATATAAAGTCATAGATGGCCCTGACAAACTTCTTGCATACTCAATGTTATATACTACAAATCTTTCTGAAGAGTCTGCAACAAGGTCAAGTCCATCACTATTTTTATAATCTATAGTAACGATATCTCCTAGTTGCAGTGTTGGAATAGAAAACATGGTTATACCAACAGATTTTTTAGGTGTCATGACTTTATTAATAATCCAACCCATTAACTCATCTGCATCATCTTGTGTTTGTATATATTGACTATCAATTGTAAATTCATTTTTTCCATAAATTAATCTACTTAGTTTAATTTTATCATACTTTGCTTTTTCAACCAGTGGTGATGTTATAAGGGTGCTTCCCTGTAGTTCTGGATCAGATAGATTACTTTGTTTCTTAAAATATTCATCTACTGTTAACTCATATGATGTGTCTTGAGTAAATGTAATACCCTGGATTCTTAAATAGTTGCCAGTGGTGTCATCAAGATTTAGCGCTGTATCTGTTGCATTAAAAATCAAGAACTCTGCTCCATAAGAGTCTGCTTGAAAACCAGATGTAGTGTATCCCTTAATTCTGTTAAAAGTAGGAGAAAGTTGTGCATACAGTGCAGGATATGATCGATCATACTTAATATCAAAATAAGCACATTCTCTCATAATAGAACCAAACTCATCAAAATACATGTTATATTTTGGTGGTTGCTGAGCACTGATTCCAGACAAGTAAGTTCCTTGTATTAAGCCGCTAATTGCATATTTTCTAAAGGATTCGTTTGCATCTATTTCCGTGTCTCCAAAAACACCCGAAAGGGTTTGTCCCACAACAGAAACAGTGTTTTGAGAATAGTTGTTTGTTAATGCATAGACATGCTCAAACATACATCTAGAGGATCCACGAATGAACAGGGCCATGTTGTTGTAGATTGGCAACGGATCTGTATCATCAACTATTTTTATTAACTTATTGTTTACATACAGGAAAAACCTGCGTGTTGTTCCAATGTCCTGATACTCTACGTATAGATCATAGACTGTTGGCTTTTCTTCTCCAGCCATTCTATACTGTCCAGTAAATCTTCCGTCATCAACAATAACACTTGTTAGTCCTCCCCATAACTTGATTGGAATTGCATTATTGTTAGAAGAGTCTTTTTTAACTTTATAAAAAACAATGTTGTTTATATTTACTGCCGCTTTTCCATTTTTGTCTAATTTTAAATAAGATTCAATATTAGTTTCAGTTAAAGCAACAATCTCAAAATAATACCCATTATTAGTTTCTGGATTTAGCAATACTGCTAGACCACCAGAACCGCCACCTATGCTAACATTTTGGTTTGCCTGAGATCCAGTGACCTGGTAGTACGGTATACTTCCAATTGGGGTCTGTCCACGATTTTCATTGTTTTCAATTTTTCCTATAATTCGAACCCTTGTTCCAAAACCTCTATAAGCATTATCTAGTTGCTTGTATTGATAAGATACAAAGTTAACTGGTACATCTGTTGTTTTAAAAGATGGTCCATTCATTACCAAAGCAGAAGACTGTATTGTTCCACTTTGTGTAGACTTTAAACTATTTACGTTTGTCTCTGTTTGATAACTAGTTGACATAAAGTTTTTAATAATGCCATTTCTTGTTGTTTGACGTGCAAGCGTATTGTCAACGCCAGCAGCCCCAAGTGTGGTTGGTGGAACAGAAACATCTTCGTCTAACATTGTTGTAAACAAATACTGGGTCTGCATGTTACATCCACGAACATATGCATTGTCTGACCAGTACTGGTTGACTCCTGCGGTGTGAGTAACCACAGGGGTACCAAACTGCCCTCTACCGTGCTCATAGACGGCTCCTGACTGCAGTCTGGTGATTCCATCAACAGTTTCATAGTAAGGGGTAGAAAAAATCCTTATTAGTCCTGTTGGATATATTTTTCCATTAAAAGGAAGAGAAGAAAAATACTTTTGATATTCTTGATTATTGCTAATCCAAACATTGCCTATTCCAGTTATATTAAATTCTGCTGCATCATATCTAATAACTTCACCAGATGCATACACATAGCCTTGGTATCTTGTTAGCCAATACACATTCTCTCCAAGATCCATAATATTGTTTATCACTATACCGTTGGCAACAATTGGAACATCTGGAGTTAAGTCTGAGTTTAGTGGCATAGCGCCTAAAACATAGTTTCCTTGTTTTGATGCTACCTCATTTATTGTTTTTGTATTTTCTGTTCCAGCAACTTCCCACAAAAGCGATGGCTTGTATATCCAAGTCTTATCACGATCCACCATATTGGCTTGACGAATTGATCCATATGATCTCTGTATATATCTTGTTGTATAGTTAATTCTTCCATCGTTATAAACTTTTCTATCTTCAGAAGCAATTGCAAGGATGTTTGGTAGGTTTCCAGAAGTAGCATTTTCCACTACACCTGAGTCAGTCTGATTATTTGATCCAGAAAGAACAAAGTCTGTTGGTCTTTCTTCTGTGTCTGGCATTAAATAGTTTTTGCTCATTACAATAAAATTATTAAACTCATCAAAGAACATTGCCGTTTGTGTTGCAATTGCTAACTGGTTTAACACCTCTGCAACGTTTTGATCTGGTGCAATAAAGAAAAATGGGATTACAGGGTCGGACTCTGTGTCAAGTCTTCTAAAAGAATAGTTGCTAAAACCAATATAGTCTAAAAGTGTAACAATTGCCATGCTTAAAGATGTTTGAGTCATTAAAAGTCTTGGAGCAGGCATAGACTCTAAAAAGAAATAAAAATCACGCAAGGAAATAGATAGTGTTCCAGCGGTAATATTTGCTTGTGGCATACCTTCTGAGTAAAGTGTTTTTATGGGGATGTAGTAATCAAATCCATCAACATCAACTATAATTTCATAAAAATTAAACTTAATGTTTTTTCTAACATACTCTGAAATAATACTATCAGTATTATTAAAGTTAAAAGATTGGTCATCATCAAATATGGATATCTCTCCAGTTGAAGCAAGAAGTTGTCCTACTGGTAAAGATGTTATTCCAATATCAGACAGTGTTTTTGTAACTCTAAAATCAATTACTTTATCTGATATGTCAACTACCATTCTGGGAGACATTTCAATTAAATCAAAGGTAGATTCAAACTTATTCATTACTTCAACTACAATTCTCATACCTTGAAAATATGAAAACTCTCTGTATACAGTTTCACCACTAATGCTATCTATAAACTCCTCTGGAGATGTAAGGTCTGTTACAAAGTTTGTTTGATTTGTAACTGTTTCTGACCCAAGCACCCACCCGTATTCTGGAACAAAAGAATCGTAACCATCATCTTCTCCAGTTTCTGTATAAATATAAAACGTTCCTTTGTCTCCACTGTTTTCAATAATTAGATAGGCATATCCTATTGGTGCAGATTCTGGAAGAAGTGTAGTTGATGAAAGAGTTTCTGCATAAACAAAAATGCTTTTATATTGTTCTGGAATTACCAAACCATACTCTAGTTCTACATATCCGTCAGACTTAATAATTGCAGAACCATCTGGTCTAGTATCTGTTTCTGTAAATGAATAAGCGTCTACCCAGTTATTATCAACTAGATACTGAATTCTCCATCTTGATGGTGTTGATTTGTTGGCATCTCCAAACAATGGGTCATCTATAGGTCCAGTGCTTGTGGTAAATGGTCCAAGATCAACTGAACCAACTCCTGTCTGCATTTTTACAATAATTCTATTTGCGGGAACTGGATTTTTATACACAACAAATGGAACAGCATCATCAATATAGTTTAAGCCATTAGAAATATTTTTAGCAATACCAAGTTCAAAGTTGTTTTCTGTTCTATAAGATGTCCAATATTTAAATTCATCATACCTAGATGGCATATAGTATCTTGGTCTTTCTGCGATACTTGCTCCAGAGTTTGCTAAATATTTACCAGCAAAATATAGTGGCTTGTTTATTCCAGATCTTGGTCTAAATGGCTTTGTGCAATCTTCTAAAGAATATATCATTTTCAGTTTATCTTTGGGTAGCGTAAACTGCTGTGGAACTCCAGAATTAGTTACTCCACCATCAACAACAATGTCAGCATCTGTTGCTCCTGTATAAAAATTTCCTTGATCTAGTGGATCAAAACTTATTGGAAGAGTAAAATATTCTGACTCTGGCGTAGTTGGTCTATATCTATAATTGCCTAATTTTTGAATATTATCTGGCATATTCATATTCCACTCAGCCAGTACTAGTGACTGAAGTCTTATTGTTGCAGATGTTTCTAAATATGTCTTTAATGCTTCACTAACAAACATTTTAGACCTCTTCCAGTGTTACCGAAATATTCCAAAGGTCAAAATTATTTCCACCACGCTTTACTACTGAATAAGAAAAATCTGCAAAGTATACTTGAATAATTTGATTATATTGTGCAAGGTGTCCAAATGCATTATTATCATCACCAAAATTAGAATACTTATCGTACGCTAGATACATCCAAAATGGTCCAGTGTGATTTTGATACCAGTCTAAAATTTCAACTCCACCAGCACCGCCATCTGCTGTAAATTCTTGTGTATTGTTTTGATATGGTGAAACACCAGTTGTTGAATTAAACTCGGCATTTTGATAAAAAGCACGAGATGGAAGCATATTCCATGACCAAGATATACCAATCTTATCTGCTATATGATAAGATCTCATTCTACCATTTACTGTTCTTTGTCTTTGCTCAAGTCTTTGATTTTGAAAATTGATTTCTCCACGATTATGATCTGATAGAATTAAAAATTGATCTATTAAGTTTTGATCTGTTCCCTCTGGAACATCTTCTCCAACTTCATATCCATTTGGAACATACAGCCCGTTTACAAGTGTCCCAGCATTATTAGACCAAAGTACAGCCTGTGGTCTTTGATATCTTTTTCTACCAGTTAAATATCCTGCTGTAGCCATTATTATCTTTGTCCTCTAATTCTTTGTGAATCAATATATTTAATTTCTCCCAAGACTGCCTTGGCAATTGTGTCTGGTGTAGCACTAGAGCCTCCAACGGTAATGCCTACACTATAATTATACACTGTGTTGGAGTTGTCGCTAATAGTATTTACAGATGTTCTTGATGGGGCAGATATAAAAAGAGACGGCTCAGCACTATATTTTTCTTGAGAATAGCCAGCATTTAAAAATGATGGGAATTTAGATTCATTGATTTTATTTAAAAGTGGTCCAAATGCTTTTGTAGATTCTTTATTAATAACAAATTCTCCAGGTGTTAAAAGTGCTGGAACTTTGTCTGTTAAGCCAGTTCCAGGAACGACTCCACCAGCAGCCATTTTTTTAATTTTTCCACCATAAGCCTTTTGTACCGTTGTTCCCTTAATCTCATTTATAATAACAGTTCTAACTTCAGTAATTCTTAATTCTACGGATTTGGATTTTATGTCATTCCACTTATCTGAAATTCCTTTTGCAACCTTTTCACTTGCTATAAGTTGATCTTGGAATTCTTTGCCTTTAACCTTAGCCAGGTCAATTGCAAGTTGTGCATCTTCCCATCGCTCACGCTGTGCATCAATCGTGTCAAGTTCTGCCTGAAGTTCTTTTTTTGTTGCTTCAAGTGCAGACTCCGCAGCCTCTAGTTCTTCCTGCCTTTTTGCTAGTCTGCCATTTTGAATTAATAAAATATCGTCTTCAATTTTTGTAATTTCGGCAAGAAGTGGAATTCTTTTTTGCTCAAGTGCATAAATTTTATCTTGATTTACAAGAATTTGATCTTCAACAACTTTTCTTTGAGTTGACAAAGCATAAGACTGTCTTTCAATTTGATATTGTCTTTGTGCAATCTGATCTCTTGTTAAACCGCCAGGACTTCTTTGAGCGCCAAGTTCAGCCTCTCTTGCAGCCTGAATAACATCTCCAGCACCTCTTGATGCGGCCTCTGCTCTGCTTGCTCTCATCTCTTGTGCTGCATTTGCTGCTGCAGAAATATCTCCCTGTGTTAGCGCATCTGCAAGACCAATTTGTTGTTTTTGTTGACCTATAATGTCTTGGTTAATTTCAGAAACTTTTTCTAGTGCTGCTGCTTGTGCATCATACTTGGCATTAATTCCTTCTGCAGCCTTATCCATAATGGTTAGGTCTTCAGAAAGTCTAGACGACTCATCTTGCAAAAGGCCAAGAGGTCTGTCAAACTCCATTTCAATCTTACGTTGCAAGTCATTTATAGACTGCTGTAATTCTTCAATTGGACGATTAATAGTTAATTCAATATTACGTTGCTTAGTTGCTATGGTGCTTTGTAAACCATCAATTTCATCTTGAATCTTTTTTACATTATCTGCTGCATCTGCCGCTGCTTTTTCGGCAGCCTTTATCGGTTCTTCAAATCTGTCTTGTATCTCACGCTCAAGAACATCATAATATTCCATTGCGGCTGATTTTCTTTTATCAAACTCTTTTTGTATTCCTTCTGGTGTTTGAAGATTAATATTAATATCAATTGCTTCGCCAGTTCTTATAGCATCTAGATATTCTTTTATTCTTCTAGTTCTATCTTCTACGGTAACAGATTTGTCTACAAAAGAATTCATTAAGGTTGGATTGTTTACAATTGTTTCAATATCTTCAAAGGTTGCACCCATTGCTAAAAGACTAGGTATAATTCCAGAAAAACTTTCCTTTAATGTGTTTTCATCTCTTAATGATGTAAGAAAATCTCTTATCGCAGCAGAAGATGATCTTTTTTCAATATCAATCATTAATGTTTTAATTGTTTCAAGTTGTTCTGGCTTAATTGTTCCTGTTGCAAGTCCAAGTGCAATTACTGAGTCTTTTGCATATTCAAGGGCTGTTGCTGAATCAAAGCCAGCCTTTTTAAGCATATTGTATGCTGTAGTTGTATTTTTTAATTCTGCTTGTTGATTTTGCAATTGCTTAACAGCCAATGCAAATGGTGAATCTTCTTTTTTGCCAGTTCCAGTACCCTTATTTATTTTATCTGTTTCTGCTTTAACAAGATCAAACAATTCTTGAACAGCACTTACATCTGATTTTATTTTTGCTCTTACTCTGTTTGCTGCTCGTGCTGCTCCACCATCGCTAGATTCAGATGCAGCCTTAAGTTGCTTGACCATTGCTGCAGTAATTGTTGAAACACCGAGCATTGCTGCTTGTGCAATAAGGAATTGATCTGAAACATTTTTAATTCCTATTGCAGTTTTTGCAAGATCTCCTGGCATATTTTTTAAAATATTGTCAAGCAAGAACATTGCTTGTGGCTCTGGCATATTTTCAATTGTCTTAGATATTGCAGCAAAGGACTCATTAAATTGTGCTGCAGTTATAGAGCCATTTTCAATTTGTCCAGATAATCCATTAAACATTCCTGCAATTACTTTAGATGTTGTGGCTACACTCTTTTGTAATCCTTTTGATAACGTTTTTTCTGTATAGGTAATAATTTGTCCAGTAGCACGATTAAAACCAGTTTTAATTTCTTCAGAGTATCCTTCTGAAAACTGCTTTCCAAAAGAATTTCCTAAGTTAACAGCGGTTCTTTGAAGTGTTGCACGACCTTTTTCGGTTGCAATATCAATATTAGCAAAATCAAACTTAATGTTTGTTTTGCCAGATTCTTCCTGCAATGCTTTGATAATCGTATCTATGTTTTCTTTTGCAAATCCTTTACCCTTTAGTTGTATTGCTAAAGAATTAAAAATAAGTTTTGCTTGTGCATCTGATGTGCCTTGAAGTGCTTTAATATCTTTGCCAAAGTCTTTTTGGAAAGATTCTGTGGCTCTTAATTGGTCAACTTGTGATCGTTTTTCATTATTTAAAATTAAAGATGGGCCAGTTCTTTCTAGTTTTGTCTGTGTTGGAACAACGTTAAAAAATTCTCCAAGGTTTTTTATTTTATCTGCAGAAAGTGTTGCTGCATCTCCAAGACCCTCAATAGCAAGTCTTTCTTTTTCTCTTTCTGCATTTATTATTTTGGTTATAGAGTAAAGTCCAATAAGACCTGTTGTGACAAGTCCGACTGGACCCGCAAAACGGAATAAGAATTTTCCAGCAGTTAAAAGGTTCTTTTTAAATCCAGCAAGACCTCCACCTTTTGTAAATAAAGTAGAGACTTTTGCACCAATTTGTTTTCCTGCAGCATCCTTACCAAGACCTTGCATTAATCCAGCGGCAGCACTTGCTCTTGTTGCAACCAACTCCGTAACCTTTGCTTGTGTCAACAGTTGTGTAACAGACATCAATGCAAACAATAATCCAGAATATTTCATTACTTGTTGAGATAGATTTCCAAGTGGTCCACTTGCCATAGAACCTGCACCAGCAAGAGATGTTAGTGCAAACGTTCCAGCCATAAGCCCCTTGTTCATTGAATCAAGTCTTTGTGCAGATGTCTTTCTTGCTGTTATTTCTTTATCTGCTGCATCTTTGGTTGCCTTTGACATTGCTGATTGACGTGCTTCTTCTAAAGTAAGTTCAGATGATGCTTCTGGTCTACCAGACCTTCTTCTAACCCTTGGTCCACCACTTTGTGTTCCAGTTTCTGTTAGTGTTGGTGTTGGTGCGCCTTCTTCTCTAAATGCAGCCCTTCTTGCTCTACCGCTTTGTGTTCCAGCAACTGCTGCAGTAGCAAGTTCCTGACCAGCCATTGCAACATCGTCTTTTCTGTTATCCATTCCAACTTCAAGACCACGAGCAATATCTTCTCCAATTGGAATTGTTTTTCTTGATGGAGACTGTGTACCTGCTGCTTGTGCTGTTGCCGCAATTGCTGCATTAACATTTGCGGCACTTTCTTGTGCAAGTGGAGCATTTCTAAAGTCTCCAACAACCTTTTTACCTCTACCATAACTTGTTCCACCAGGAGTTATTCTTCCGCCCTTTGATCCTCTACCATAGCCTGCTGGCAGTGCTGCCTGCTGGTCTGGAGTTAATCCTTGGTATCTTATTTCTGTAACTCTGTTTATTGCTTCCTCAAATACAGCATCAAGGCCATTTCCTAATTTAAGAACATTTTCTCTAGTTTGCTGTGCAACAGTATCCATTGCAACATAAACTGTATCATCAAATGCTTCACCTTTAGCAAGTGCCTCTTGTCTCATTTGCTCAATCTGTGCCTGGCTATCAACAATAATTCTTGCACCATTATCATATGCTTCTTGCAAGTTTTGTTGGAACCTTGTATCAAATGCTACTAACTCATCTCCAAGTTGTTCCATATTACCGCCGCCCATTTCAACGGATTGACGGAATTTTTCTACTCCACCAATTTCAAAATCAGTAAGAACATCTTGTAAACTTGCCCCTGCACCCTGCATTGCATTATTTAAGAATCCAGTTAATTCTAAACCAAATCCAGTTTTAAGATCAACAAGTGCTTCTGCTCCAGCGGCATCAACAAACTGTTTTAGTCTTGCTTGAGTTCTTGGATCAACTACTGCTCCGCTTTCCAGCAATGGGCCAGCAGCAACTCTTCTTCCAGTATCTAGATGTGCAAACTGTAATTCTTCTTGTTGCCCAATATTTGCATTATATTGTGCTCTAAATGCTTTTAGTCTTTCCTTTAATGATTTTTCTGAAAGTTGTATTTCCTGTGAAGCAGTTGTAACTAAAGATTTAAAATCTTGAACAAGTGCTTCTGGTACAGCCTTAAGTTCTTTTTCTAAAAACTCTCTAATTTTTGCTTGACTTCTTTGTTGAGCACCAGCCGCAATGGACATAGCAAACTCTGCGTCACCACTTCCAAGACTTCCTCTTCCAGTTTTATACCCCGGAATATTTCCAGCAATCATTCCATTAATTAATGCACCATACTTTTTTGACATCTCTGCTGGAATTACTGTTTCTCCAGGAGTTAGTAGTGCTAATTCTGTGTCTTGATTTCCAGTACCGCCGACAACTACTGGCTTTCCCTTTGCTCTCTTGGTAGGTGCGCCACCTGGCGCTCTCATCATGCCAGGATTTACGGCTGCGAATTTTGCAGCAGCCGCAGTTGCCTGTTGGTATGCTGCTATGAGTTGTGCAACAGCACTTGATTCTGCTGTAAATGTTTGTGTTAGTCTGGCGTGTGATTGGTCTAGTGAGTGAGATGCTGCGGCTGCATCAATCTGCTCCATTGTTAAATACTCAGTTTGTTCACCAAGTATTTGTGTTTGTCCAGTTAGTCTTAGGTATCCATTACGCAATACCATAGCACCTTTAACAATGTTTGCCAAACCATTTGCAAGCAAACCAAATGCCATTAATGCTACAGGACCAATTGCTCCAATTGCAACTGTTAATACAACTATTGCTTTCTTTACTCCAGTAGATAGGTTGTTAAACTTTTCTACTATGCCGCCAACAAATTCTAAAATTGGTGTCACTGCTTGCATAAATGTTTGTCCTACTGGAACAAGGGCAAACTTTAAATCTTCTACAGACTTTCTAAATTTGTTCATTGCAGAATCTGCAGTCATACCTAATTCTGATTCAGAAAGGGCTGCTAGTTCTTCAATAGAAGTTCCTGCTAAATCTAAAACACGACTTGCCTGACCTGTTTCATTTATTACGTTTGTAAATAATGTTGACAAACGAGCAAACTGAAACTTTCCAAAAAGTTGCTCAATTGCTCTTGCACGAGTTAGGGGATCAAGAGTATCAAGTGCTTGAGCAAACTCAACAACTGTTGTTTTTAGATCTCCTTGATTTCCTTCAATAATTTTCTTTATATTAATTCCATAGCCTGCAAGCATTGCAGATGCTTTGTCAGTTGGATTAATTAATGCTGCAAGACCTGACTTTAATGCGTTTGCACCTTCTGATGCATTGATTCCGCCTTCTTTCATTGCAGCCATAAAGAATGCTAAATCTTTTACATCTCCACCAAGTTGTTCAATAACTGGAGCAACCTTTGGAATTGCAGTTGTAATATCATCAAGAGATACAACTGTTTGGTTTTCTACTGCGTTAAGGAAGTCAATAGATGATGCAAGTTGATCAGAAGACATTCTAAAAGCATTTTGTAAAGATATTGTTGTCTCTAGTGCTTTTTGTGCATCTACTTGTCCAAGAATAGAAAGTCTTGTTGCTTCTGTTGTCTGACGTTGTAGGTCAACTCCAGAAAAACCTGCTGCTGCAGCCTCTGCTGCAAGCCCAACTGTTTGTGAAACAGCAATTCCATACTGAGTAAACATCTGTCCAAGTGCGGTTATGTTATCTAATGCCTGGGTTGTTTCCTCTGTTGGAGTAAATAAATCTCCATAAACTTTTCTAAACTTAATTGTTTGTGCTTCCATTTCCATGAAAGTACGTGTTGCTGCTGTTCCTAAAGCCATCAATGGCAGAGTAAAGCCAACCATCAACTGTCTACCAGCCCACTGAGTATTCTTACCAAAATTTAATAAATTGGTAGAGCCTTGCTTAACTAGTTGATTAAATATTGCTTGTTTTTGTGCTGCCATTTGTGATTGAGTAGAAAAATTACTCATATCAAGTTGATTAGGCATGATGGCAATTGCCTTCATTGCACCGCTTGTATCACGACCTAATTTAATATATTGAGTTTGTAGTCTTTTAACACGATCTTCTGCTACCTTGCCAATTGTGTCAAACTCTGATTTAAATAATTTACCAAATGTCTTGGTTGATCCTCCAGCAAACCTGAAGTATTCTCGCATAGAGAACTTGTTTTTTTGAAGTGAGTCTGTAAAAGATTCTGCTGTTGTTTTTACGGTGCGGAGTTCTGCAGAAAATGATCCAATAGCATTTACGCTATTAAGAAAATTCTTCTGCAGATCTCTCTGCGCCAATGCAGCCGACTCGCTGCTTTTAGCGATAGATGTATGAAACTGAGATATCTGACGTTGTAAAGCCTTTAGTTGGGCTAACGCT
>B570J29032_109958574_pt1 | contig 13672 bp, 10 predicted proteins | sample LakMenEpi16Nov12_FD_29032 | JGI IMG/M metagenome (IMG submission 29032)
TGCATCAGGCTAATCAGCCGCTTGAGAGAAATACTGAAGAGATAATCGGTAAAATTCAAGCTTTGCTGAAAGCCAAAAATGCGATTCTCCTCACTCACATTTATCAGCGGCTGGAGATTCAGCGTATTTCTCACCATGTAGCAGATAGCTTAGCTCTTTCTCGAGTTGCGGCCAAAACGGATGCTGACATGATTGTCTTTTGTGGAGTCCATTTTATGGCTGAAACCGCCAAGCTTTTGTCTCCTGAGAAAACCGTTTTGTTGCCCGATCTTGCTTCTGGGTGCCCAATGGCTGACATGATTACGGCTAAAGATTTGCTTGATTTCAAAGCTGAGCATAATGGTGCGCCCGTAGTTTGCTATATAAACTCATCAGCTGCAGTGAAATCTTATTCTGATATTTGCTGTACAAGCACTAATGCGGTTGATATTGTGAAATCGCTTCCCGATGAGAAAGTGATTTTTATTCCGGACAAAGGACTGGGAGCTTGGGTACAAAAGCAAGTGCCTGAAAAAGAAATGATTATTTATGATGGTTTTTGTCCAACGCATTATCAAATCACAACAGCTGAAGTTGAAAGGCTAAGAAAAGCTCATCCAGAAGCGATTATCATTGCGCATCCCGAATGCGATCCATCTGTTTGGGAAATGGCGGACTTTGTTGGAAGCACATCACAAATTTACAAGTTTGCCGCTGAATGTCCACAAGAAGAAGTGATTATTTTGTCAGAGCATGGATTAATTCGTCGTATGCAAGCGGATATGCCTCACAAGAAATTGTTGATTACCTTCCCTAATCCGCTTTGTCCGAATATGAAATATCATCGCTTAGAGTCTGTTCTGAATGCTTTAGAGAATGATGTTCATAAAATTGAGATTCCAGAATATGGAGTTGCTGGAGGTTTATTTGAAAGAGCAAAAAAAACAATAGACCGCATGTTTGAAGTCACCGAATCCATGTATTCAGGCAAATACTGGGCTGGTGTTGGTGCTGGGTGAAACAAGTTGTAGATACAACTCATCTTCTTGAGGTCTGAGTATATTTCGAATCCGTTTCCAACTTCATGTGATTATTTCCCCCGCCTCCTTGGCAAGAGGTGCAAAGAAGCTTTATCTTTCAAAACAGATAATTTAAGATCCAGATAAAGTTTCTTGCTTGCGTTTGTATATACGTAGCCAGCTCAAAGCCTTATTAATAAGCTCTACCAACATAGACTCGACCAGGTGATGGATTCCCTGAAACAATGCAATTGCCAGCTTCTTCTGATTTTGCTTCTTCAAATGGACGAACTCTAATAGTTGCTTTGGCTATTTCTTTGATTTTGGCCTCATGTTCAGCGGAGCCGCACCAATGAATTTTTCCGAAACCACCTTTTTCATCAAGCCTTTTATTTAATTCTTCCAAAGAATTCGCTTCAAATGTATTTTCTTCTCTCCATGAATGATTGCGTTGAAATAAACTTTCTTGAATTTCATCTAGCATTAATGTAATTCTTTCGGAGAGTCCTTCACGTGAAACATTTTTGATTTTTTGCTTTAAATCTCTTCTGACTAATTCAACTTGATTATTTTCTATATCTCTTGGCCCAATTTGTACTCTAATTGGCACTCCTTTTAATTCCCATTCATTAAATTTAGCTCCAGGTGAAGTTTGTTCATTTGCATCTACTTTGGCTCTAATTCCTAATTTCTTCAATTCGCCGACAATTGCATCGCATTCATTCAGAACTTTCTCTCTCTCATCTGCGCTTTTGTAGATAGGAATTGCAATCACTTGAATTGGGGCTACTTTCGGTGGCAAAATTAATCCTGACTCATCTTGATGTCCGAGAATAATGGCTCCAATTAAGCGTGTTGAAACTCCCCAAGATGTCAAATGCACATATTCAGGTTCATTGTTTTTATTTTGGAATTGAATCTCAAATGCTTTGGCAAAACCTTGACCCAAATGATGAGAAGTGCCAGCTTGCAGTATTTTTCCGTCTCTGAGCAAAACTTCTAGTGAAAAGGTCTTATCGGCACCAGCAAAGCGCTCAGAATCACTTTTTTGTCCTATAAGTGGAGATAAAGCCAAGACCTTAGTCATAAAATCATAATAAACATCAAGCATGCGACGAGCTTCTCGATCGGCATCTTCGGCTGAAGCATGAGCAGTATGTCCTTCTTGCCACAAGAACTCCGTGGTGCGGAGAAACAATCTGGTTCTCATTTCCCAGCGAACTACATTGGCCCACTGATTGATGCAATAAGGCAAATCACGCCACGACTTAATCCATTTCGAGAACATGTGATAAATAATTGTTTCAGAAGTAGGTCTAATAACTAGAGGTTCTTCTAATTTGCTTCCACCAGCATGAGTTACAACGGCGCACTCTGGCGCAAATCCTTCGACGTGTTCAGCTTCTTTTTTGAGAAAGCTCTCAGGTATTAACAAAGGGAAATAGGCATTTTGATGTCCACATTCTTTGATTCTGCCGTCAAGCTCTTTTTGAATTAATTCCCAAATTGCATAACCATAAGGCTTAATGACCATGCATCCTCTGACTGGAGAATAATCGGCCAAGTCGGCTCTTATAGCCAAGTCTGAGAGGTCAACGTTTTGTGTTGCGGCAGGAGCTTGATTGGGTGTGGAATTGGACATTAGAGTTAAATTGCAAAAGTAATGGATTAATTTTAAATGATGAATAGCTTGACTTGATTACATGTTTTTATAGTTCTTTTCATTGAGGGCAAAAGATGAATTAAAAACAAAATAACTTGCTTGTCAAAAAGAAAAGAAGCTTATATCGAATTTCTAGGATGCAACCCTTTGACTAGTATAATAAGTGAACATTATAAGTTATTCAGAATTAAGCCACATGAGATTTGGAGTTGTACGTTTTCCAGGATCGAATTGCGAAAGAGATTGCTTGGAAGTGGTTGCCAGATTGCTTGGTCTAGAAGTTCATTTACTAGATTATAGAGAGACCACTGATCTCAAGAGCACAATTGATTGCCTCATTATTCCTGGTGGTTTTAGCTATGGAGATTATCTGAGAGCGGGAGCCGTGGCCAAGGCTGCACCAATAATGGATTCAATCAAAAAATTCGCATCTCAAGATGGCTTGATAATTGGTATTTGCAATGGATTTCAGATTTTGACGGAAGCGGGGCTTTTGCCTGGTGTGTTACTAAATAATTCTTCTGGACGCTTTCAGTGCCAAGATGTGAAGTTAAAGATTGTAAACAATGACACTCCTTTCACAAATCTTTATCAAAATCAAGAAATTGTGACTATGCCAATTGCTCATGCTATGGGGAATTACACTGTAGCTGAAAAAGAATTAGAATCACTAAAAGCTAATAAGCAAATAATTTTTGAATATACTGAAGATGTGAATGGTTCTATCTCTCAGATTGCGGGTGTAAGTAATAAAAACAAAAATGTAATTGGACTTATGCCTCACCCAGAAAGATGCTGCGAAAAAGAGCTTGGTGGAGTTGATGGGCTGAAACTATTCCAAAGCATTTTAAGAGTGGGCGTTACGCTTTGAATTTGTTTTTTAGTTTTCATCGATAATTTTGCAGACTTTAAATGCAACACTAAAAAAAGAATCAGCATATAATTTGATTAATACTCTCTCATTCACGGCTTAATAAAAATTGCTTTTAGAGCTTAAAGTCAAAGATTATTTGATCATTTCTGAATTGCAGATTTGTTTTGAATCAGGCCTTAATATTTTCACTGGCGAAACTGGCTCAGGCAAATCAATTGTTCTTGAAGCCATACAAGGCTTATTTAGCAGTAGGCTGACAACTGATTTGATACGAGTTGGTTCACAGCAAAGCTACTTAGAATCGACTTTTGAGCTCAATGATTCAGTAAGAAATTGGTTGGCAAAACAGCAAATTGATGAAAATCTAGATTTGCCTGGCACTATCACAATTAATCGTGAAATATCACAAAAAGGTAGCCGAGCTCGAATTAATGGGGTTTTGGTTACAGCTAAACTCGCAAGTGAGCTTGGAGATTTATTACTTGAAATTCATGGACAAAGTAGTGAGCGTGACATTCTCGATCCAAAAGGTCAATTGTCACTTTTTGATAATTTTATAGAAAATCAAATTCCTGATTTCAAAAAGCTTAAGCAAAATTTTAAAATCAAATATCAAAGCTGGAAAACCATTAAAGACAATTTGGAAAGTGAATATAAAGGCCTAAACGATAGAGATAAAGAATTAGATTATTTGCGATTTCAATTCAATGAATTTGAGGTTTTAGCAATTTCAGATCCCGAAGAAGAAATTCAGCTCAAACAAAAGATTGACAGATTATCCTCAGCTGGTCTTATTCAAGAAAATATTGAAGTCATTCAGCAAGCTTTTTTTGAATCAGAGAATAGTGCTTCTAGTCAAATTTCTTTTTGTATCCGCAAGCTGACTGAATGCGCTAAAACCGAAAAACAGATAGAAGAATATGCTACCGAGCTAAATTCACTGCATAATCAAATGTCTGAAATGGTCAGAGATTTGCAAAGTCTAAATAGTATTGAGGAAGAAGAACATGATATTGATTCTCTGAATAAAAGAGTAAGTCAAATTCAGCAAATGAAAAGAAAGCACAAAGTAACCTCTTTAGAAGAGCTAATTCAAATTGAGAATAAAATTACTGAAAGAATCGATTATTTGACAAATATCTCTATAAGCCTTGAAAATCTTGAAAAGAAGTTAAAGAAAGAAGAAATAGAATTAAAGTCAATTGCAAAGGAATTATCGGATTATCGCTCCAGATTAGCCAAAGATTTATCACAAAAAATTTCGGCTGAGTTGATTCATCTTGGAATGAGCGGAGCTGAGTTTATAGTCGAATATTCACAAAGCCAAATCATTAATGCTGAAGGCATAGATAAAATTGAATTTTTCTTGAAATCAAATCCTGGAGATATTCCTCGACAAATCAACAAAGTTGCATCTGGAGGAGAACTATCACGCATTATGCTTTTGCTCAAGAGCTTGATGGGAAGCAATAGCACGACTATGATTTTTGACGAAATCGATGCTGGAACTAGCGGTAAAGTTAGCAAAATGATTGGACAAAAATTAAAGAATTTGTCGCAAACTCAACAAGTCATATGTGTGACGCATCAGCCAATAGTCGCGGCTTTTGCAGATTCTCATTATTTGGTACAAAAAAATCAAACTGCAACTGAAACAAAATTACATCTTATTAAGCTTGGTCTGAGGCAAGAAAGAGTTGATGCTTTGATTGATTTAATAAGTGGCGAAAAAGATAAAAGCACGGCTAAAGAATATGCCGAAGAATTAATACTACAAGCTCAGACTTCCTGATAAGCTTTCTTACAAGATTTCTAAAATTTTTTTTCTTTTAATAAAGTCTTTTGACGTTCAATGCTTGGATTTTATTCTTAGTTAGTCGTAAAGTAAGACTATAAACGAGCTTTAGCACTACTGAAAGTAAATAGACTTTTCACAACTTCACATCTTAAACGCATGACTTTTCCAATGAGCAGAAACATAAGCCAAAACCATTCAATTTTTTTATTAATTCTTTTTATATCAAATTCAGTTTTTTTCGCCAATACTCTTCAATCTAAGGCAGAGGTGATTTTGGCAAAGGCTGAAACATCTTATTCCACCAAAGCGTCAACTAATAAAACTTCGCTTAAAGCCAAGGCAAAGAAACCCTCAAAGAATCTACAAAACAAAAATACAAAAAAGAATAAGAAAAATACACCAGCTCCAATTAATAAATCTGCAACTAAAGAATCTAAAAAAGCTGATGAATTACCTCCAATTAAAAATATTGTCACTGAATGCAAAACAGAATTAACACTCAGTCAATTAATTGCTGAACCTGAAAAGTGGCTTGATAAAGAGATTTGCTTTTTTGGCTCTTTCGATTCTTTTTCGGGCCTAGCTTTAGATTATCCTCCTGCAATGAGAGAAAGAAAGAAATACATTTCACTCACACTGTTGAGACCAAAAACACAGATTCCTCTTGGAGAGCTTAAATTAGCTATTAAGATCAATGATGCTCAAAGACATGAATATCTTTCTAAAATAGCCGAAGGTGATACTGTGAAAATCAAAGGTAAAGTTTTTAGTGCTGCTTTGGGAGAACCTTGGGTTGATATTAATCAAATTCAAGTAACTAAAGGGCCAAATTCTAAAAAGAATGAAGAAGAAAGCGAAAAAGAAAATGCCGAATACTTAGAAGGTTTTTAGGTGAGGGTTTAAGGTAAGAGTGTTCGCAGATAAACTTTCTAGACTATATCCAACTTCCTGAAGCTTTCTGTGTCGCAATCAAATAATTTTCACAAATCCTTGCTGGCTGGTCTTTTAGTTGCCCTCGGCATTGTTTTCTGTGATATTGGCACTTCGCCTTTATATGCGCTTAGGCCCGTTATGTCCGACAAGCCTGTCTCAGAGCTCTTAGTCTTAGTGGCTTTGTCTTGCGTTCTTTTGACGCTCACAATGGAGAGAACCATTAAGTAGACCTCCTGCGAAATAAAATGGGATCCCATCAAATTGATGATTGACAAAATCAGTTTTCTTTTCGAGCGGTCTTTTAGACTGGATAGTAATACTGTTATTGTGGAAAAAGTACTTTTGATTCTGCAAGAAGCTAAACCTGTGGAGGTGGAGCGAGTTTTGATGAATTTAAAGTAGTACTCGTCAAGGATTTGTCTAAATGTCAGCTTTTGGATGCGAGTAAAATGGAATACATTAAACGGTTTAAGCAGCAGGATTTCATTTAATGACTGGTTTTCTTTTTACAGTGTATGCATGGCCTCTAGAAGAGCCTGTCTTGATCTCGCAACATTTTGGCTTTAGCTTTGATAATCCAAGAACAGATGAAGAAATAAAATTAGTTCGTGAATTTATTAAGAAAGCTTATATTGATGAATATCGGTTAACGAATCTTATTAAGAGTGCCCCTGAATTTGCTCGAAACAAAGATTTGATGAGTAAATTCAACAGGCTTCCATACGAGGATTTGTGTGATTATGTTAGCTCTATGTCACTGCTAGATCCTCAAAATAGTTATGCAAAAACATTTGAAAGAAATTCATTATCTGATGACGAACTTATAGACCATGTATCCCGATTCTGGATTATTGCAAGATATACACAGGAGGAAGAAACTGCTAAGTGGATGGAATTAGGTAAATTAATAGTAGATGATTCAAAATTAAACTATCGAGCCAATTTAGATAAAATTAAATCAACTTTCAAATCTAGACCATCTGAGAATCTCAAAGCATTTAGTTATCTTCTTTCAATATTAATTTCCAATAGATGGTATCTGGGTAAAACATTCCTCATTGAGGGAGATGGATTTTCTCCAGTTGAAGCTTTTGGAGGTAATAGAAATAATTTAAGTGCAGATTTTTCCCTGAATTCAATTGCTCTTGTTAGACAAATGAAAAATGAAGATTTGAAGATTGAATCAAATTGGTTGTGCTTTCCATTTGTAAGAGAAAGATTAAATCAAATTGTTGCACTCCTTGATATGGCTTTTGAAAAGGGAAGTGAAGAGAAACTAGAATATATTTCAAATACACTTAGAACTGTTTCTTACGAAATTTCAGATAATAAAATTAAGCTCTTAATGTTAAGCAGTATTATTGAACTTCTTGTAACTCATAATCCTGATCATCAAAGATATAACGTTGAAGCTTCTATAACAAAACAATTTAAACTCAAAGCCGGGCTGATAACATTTTTAGTTGCAAGTGACAAGCAGAATAAATCCAAAGAACTCCAAATAATAAAAGAGGACTTAAAGACAATCTATGATCTTCGATCAACAATTGCTCATGGAGACTTTTCAAAAATTCAGACAATAATAAATAAGGCGCAAAAAGAACCCCAAAAGCAAAACTTAGATTATTACATTCAACAGACCTACACATACCTGAAGGCCTGTATTTATTTTGATTTAAGCGAACCAGAGCTTATCGCATTCATCAAAAAAGGTTGATACTTGATTCGTTTGACAAGGTTACAGGACAAACTGGACAAACAAAAGAGAATTTATTCGAGTAATTTTTCAGAGACAGACTTACTTGAGTCTCTATCAAAGTCTTTGGGTTGTACTTTCTCAAGCCATCTCGCAAATCTGGTACTTTCCATTACTTGCATATATTCTTTCATCAATTTCATCAAATCAGCAGCCCTGCGAGATTTTGGAGTTATAAAAAAAACTTTTTCGGTTTTGATTTCTTGAAGTGTAAATTCTGCTTGAATGATTTTTGCTGCATTATCCAAAGGCGGATTTTCCAAAATCTTTTTCCTAATCCAAATTGGCAATAAATCCAGAATTGGTTTTTCAGAGTTGAGCAGAGGTTTAATAAATTTTGCTAAAGATAAAAAAATCATATCTCGTCATTCTTATTGATTGTGCGGCATATTAGCCGAAGCTTTGAGCGTAAAAGAAAAAGCAGTCTCTTGTAAATCACTCTTTTCGAGCCAGATGTCACCTTCCATTGCCTGAACCAAAGATTTAGTGATATATAAACCTAAGCCTGTTCCTTTAGTTTTACGAGTAAGCGGATTATCCAGCCTGCTAAAACGATTGAATATCACTTCTTGATTCTCCTGTGGAATACCAACTCCATTGTCTACAACCGAAACTTTGACTTTTTTGAAATTATTTGGATCAAGCATTGCTCTAATTGTAATAGAGCCGTTTTCAGGTGAATACTTAATTGAATTGCTAATCAGATTTCTTAATATTTGCTCCAAACGATCCGAATCAGCTATCACCTTGGGGAGTGCGGTATCAATGTCATAAACGAAAACCCGCCCACCTGATTGACTTGCAATTGCTTCACAAACTTTATCAACTTGTTTTTTGAGATCGAGCTCCCGCATTACTAAATGAATAGTGTGATTATCAAGCCTAGAAACAAAAAGTAAGTCTTCAACCAGTCTGGTTAAGTGATCCGCTTGATCTTTGATGATTTGGAGAAAGCGTTTGCGATCATGCTCTTTGAGTCTATCGCTTGACTGGAGCAAGGTGTCAGCAAATCCTTTAATGCTGGTTAAAGGTGTTCTAAGCTCATGACTAACTGTGCTGACAAAATCATCAGAACTTTTACGATCGGTGGGAATCAGCTCTGGATGAAAAACCACAATGCGACCCATTAATAGGCTAGGGACACTTGGATGACTCAGCGGAGAGCAGGTTGCAGAGAGAGTTAATTTTTCTCCTCCTTTGCAATATAAGACACCAATTTTTAAAGCTATTTCCGTTCTACCGCCTTCAGGCAAATCATAAAGAAGCTTGAAATTACAATTTTTAATTTCCTCAAAGGACCAACCAGCTATTTTTGAATATGCAGAATTGCAAAAAACTACTCGGCCATGCTCATCTGATGCAATGACAGGATCATTGATTAGGTCAGCGATTTGAGCAAGTACTAGATTCTCAAGCATAGTAGGTCAAGCAACTTTTTCAAACATGGTTTTCAGCATAATTTTCAAATACATTTTTAATCTTAGTTTTCAAATATAGATAAGCTAATCAGCGCAAAATAAAATGAAATACTTACAAAAGTATCGCAAAGATAAGTAAGTTTTGATAATCTTCCACAATTAATAAAATACAACCTCTCCTGAAGGCAAATTCAAAACCTTTGTTGGCAACAATGCACCTTGGAAATTGACTATAGAAGCTTGGGTCTGGAACTAAGATTCGATGAATGCGTCTCTTCTTGTAAGTGATATTCCCTGTTTTATTGAAAAATTATTTTTTGAATAATATACAAGGATGAAGCCCAACAAATCCTATAAATAAGCCAGTTGTTTTATACTCTGTATTTATGCCGTTTTGTAATTGCACTCTAAAAGACCCATTAATCAAATCGAAGCCGAATTAAAGCCTGTGAAGCTTTTTCAAAAAATAGAGAATCTACCAAATGCCAATTCCTTCAAAAGGATTCAATTGGCTTATGAAGCTGGTCTTGCTGAGAGAGCTTTGAGTATTTCTTTACAACAAGGTCAATTGACTGATTTTGACAATGTCTTTTGCTTGGATATTGTCCGTACGGCAGCTGGTCAAATGTTTCACTCAGGTGAATCTGGTATAGAATCTTTTCTTTTCAAACCAAATACTTGGCAAGAACTTTTGGAATCAATTTCAGAAGTTGTTGAATTCAACTCAGCAAAACAAGCATCTATTACGGCTAATTCAAAAACAACCTTAATACTTAATGATTTAGCAGGTTTAATTTATTTATTTAACTCGCACAGAGGGCAAGGATATGCAAATAGTGGAATAAATACTCTTGGTGAGTTTTTCTTGCAATTGAAATTTGTCAGCGACCAAGTTAATTTGATTTTGCTAAGCGGCAACGATTTTGCTTCCGATCCTATTCCTTCTTCTTTCTTTACAAGTAAAAACAGAATCGATTTTGCAAGCAGTTTTTCACCTCATTTATTACTCAAACTTATTAATCCATCGAAATTAATTGTTAGTTTTAGTGCTTTACCAGAATGGTCCAAAGGGGAAAGTATTGAGCTTAGCAATAAACTAAATGAGAAACTAGATAATAAAGTTGTAAGTAAACCCACTTCCCCCAATCCATCGGAAGCGATTCAGTCATCAGATCAAAAACCTGAATCAGATGAAAACTCACAGATGCAAATTCCTGAATTTTTACCTGAGTTTCAAATTACAGAGTCTCAGATTAATGCCCTTCAATCAATTGGCTCAGGCTTAAAAACAAATATTCTCAAAAAAGTCAAAGAAACTTCATTCAATGCTCAAAACGAAATCTCATCAGACGATTTATTAATTGATTCTGAAAATATAGAAAACACCAATGATGAAGAAAGTATTTCTGTTTATGAGTCTTTACTCAGTAAATTAGCTGAAGCAAAAGGGAAAGTTGAGCTTCTAGAAGTCAGAAAAGAAATACAAAGCTTAAGTTCTACTCTCTCTGCCCAGCAAAAAGTTGCCTTGAATGAAATCTATAAAATTCATTTGCAGCGCATTAAATTGATTGAAGGTTCTTTTAGCGAGACTCCTGCATAGGTTCAAATACAAGCAAGCATAACGCTCTAAGGCTGCATGCAAAAGCTAAAATTGGATTTTATACAAATTCTAATTTAGACTCATTTTGTCTTATTCATCTTGAATATACAACAACTGAAATCATCTGAGTTGTTAAAATAAGGTCGATTCATTTTCGACATTTAGGCAGAGCTATTTTCAAACCAATCAAAACAAAACCTATTAAGCTTTATTGAGCATTTCCTCAAAAAGGTCATTTGTTCGATAATTCTTCACCCAACTCCATCCAGCAAATAATTCCCACAAAAATTGAGATAGATGTTCCATTTCATCATATTTAGATGAATAGAATTCAGATGGAGTAGTGCTTTTCAATGGATGAATAAGTGATTTAAATCTTTTAAAAAAAGCAAAGATTTCTTCATCTTGAATACAAGTATTATTTAAAAAGAATTCAACTTCTTGATAGATTATCTCTAATTCAATAATCAGATCTTTAAGTAGTTTTTCATTCATTCCATTTATTACACTGCGCCACCGATCATCATCATTTATTTCCTCTTTAAAATAATGCTTGAATTCTTCTAGAATCAGTAACTTCTTAACCAGTGTAAAATCAGCGCCCCTACCTAAAGCGGAAAGAAAAATAAAAATAGAACTTTCTTTAAATTGAGTGTAATGCTGTTTGAAATTGTTTTTAATGATTCTTTTTCTCTTTCTATCAGGAATAACAACTTGAAAAAGATAAAAAATACTGGCAGCAATTGTAGATAAAGCAATCCCATAGAAAAACTCCATTATCTCCGCACCGAAGATAAATGCTTCAGTCATTCTATTTGTAAGGATGAAGACAGTTGAAAAGATGAGAGAGAAAATGACAGAAATTAATATTATTTTATTGCTATTCATTCTTCAAACTTTTCAAATTAAAAATGCTTTGACTCTGTCTCGGTTAGATAAAGACCAAACTCAATACTTTCACAAATAGCCTGAAATGTAGCCTGCAAGATATTTTCGTGCAAGCCAACTGTATTCCATTTAGTGCCATGATTATCCATTTCTACATTTACACGCGTCTTAGCAGCGGTTCCATCATGACTATCAACAACTCTTACCTTGAAGTCAGTAAGTTTAAAGTCTTTGAGAGTGCCATAGTATTTGGTTAAAGCTTTGCGAAGAGTATTATCCAATGCATGGCCTGGGCCGACTCCTAAGCTGGCAGTGTGAAAAATTTCTTCTCCAACTTTTATGCGCGCCGTTGCTTCAGCCATATCATTAGAGCTTGCGAAAACCTTAAAATCAATTACCTCAAAGAAATGTGGCTTTTGATCAAGTTTACGCAAAAATAGAAGCTCAAGACTTGCACCCGCCTGGTCAAATTGATAACCTTCATGCTCTTTGATTTTGATTTCAGCCAAAATATCCTTAGCAATCTTTTCTGCATCTGCCCCTAGTTGCAGTCCTCGGCTTTTTGCAAAATCCAAGATATTACTAATTCCGGATTGCTCACTCACAATTACCCGACTAGAATTACCAACCAATTCAGGATCAATATGCTCATAAGTTCTACGATTACGTCTCATGGCACTAGCATGCAATCCACCTTTATGCGCAAAAGCTGAACGGCCAACAAATGGCTGCTGACGACTAAGATTTAGATTGGCAATTTCACTCACTTGACGACTAACAAGGGTTAATTGCTTTATATGCTCTTCTGAAGGCAAAGTTTGCATATTCATTTTCAGGGCAAGATTAGCAATAATAGGTATCAAATCTGCATTGCCACAACGCTCACCATAACCATTAACAGTGCCTTGAACCTGAATAGCACCCGCTTTGAGCGCAGCTAGAGAATTTGCCACTGCCACACCGCTATCATTGTGACAGTGAATGCCAAGCTTCGCCTGCGGAAATTTTTGCAAAATATTTTTTGTGATTTCAGCTATATCATCAGGCAAATTGCCACCATTAGTATCACAAAGCACAATGGCATCTACACTTGCTTTGAGAGCGGATTGAATTACTAAAAGTGAATATTCGGGATTATCAACATAGCCATCAAAGAAATGCTCTGCATCAAGAAAGACCTCTTTGCCTTTGCTTTTGAGATAAGTAATTGAGTCTTCAATCATCAAGAGATTATTTTCCAAAGTCGTTCGAAGCGCAACTTCAACATGTAAGTCCCATGATTTTCCGACAATCGTTACAACTGGTGTTTCGGCTTTGATCAAAGATTGAATAATCAAATCTTCATCACAATTTTTACTATCAGCTCTGCGAGTACTTCCGAATGCCGCTAATTTTGTATGTTTAAGTTTTAAAGACTTAGCTTGTTCGAAAAATTCAATATCTTTAGGATTAGCGCCAGGCCAACCACCTTCGACATAGTCAACGCCAAGTTCATCGAGTAAATGTAATATCTTGATTTTGTCTGCCACCGAAAAAGAAATGCCCTGCATCTGAGAGCCGTCTCTGAGGGTGGTGTCATATATTTGTATTTTATTCACAGATTTCTTAAATACTTAGATTTTTTTTGTTGGATTTCTTGAATACTTGAATTTCTTGAATAGTGACAAGTAATTGTAAAAAATTTTATGTATTGAGGTGAAAGTAATAAAAGCTTATCATCATTAATTTCTCTTCATAATAGGAG
>B570J29032_109958572_pt1 | contig 13669 bp, 12 predicted proteins | sample LakMenEpi16Nov12_FD_29032 | JGI IMG/M metagenome (IMG submission 29032)
TTGAGTGAATGATGAACACTATTTATACGCATACCTACCAATCGCCTTTTGGAGAAATTCTTTTAGGAGACTACAAAAATGAGCTGGTGCTAGCAGATTGGAACTACAGAAAAATGCGTGATCAAATTGACCATCGGATTAAGCTAGGACTAAATGCAGTTTATCAAGAAGAACAAACAGATTTACATCGGCAAACCATTTTCGAGCTTGAGGAATATTTTATTCAAAAAAGAAAAAATTTTAGCCTACCACTCAAACTTGTAGGCACAGATTTTCAAAAAAAAGTCTGGGAGAATTTATTAGACATACCATTTGGTGAAACGTTGAGTTATTTAAAATTAGCACAAAAGATGACCAATGAATTAGCCATAAGAGCTATTGCAAGTGCTAATGGTGCTAATGCGATTTCTATTATTATTCCTTGTCATAGAATCATAGGCATTAGTGGTCAATTGGTTGGCTATGCGGGAAATGTAGCTGTAAAAAGGAAGTTACTTCAATTGGAAAATGCTTTACCTCAATTGGAAATAGATTTTTAAACTCAAATTGGCTTTGTCCTTAGTTATTAAATTATAATAAAATTTTGTTATTTTGTTTAACTAAATGTTGTTTTCAATTAAACAAATATTACCTTTGCATAGTAAATAACGTAACTATGAAGATATTTGATCAAAAAGATATAGAAAACTTACATCATTTGTATCGTATTAATCTCATTAATAGTTGTTCTGGTTATAAATCAGCCAATTTGATTGGTACACAATCAAAAGATGGACAAACAAATTTGGCTGTTTTCAGCTCTGTCATGCATTTAGGATCCAATCCGCCGCTAATTGGTTTTATTTTAAGACCAGATAATGTGCCTAGACATACGTATGAAAACATTATGGAAACAGGTGTTTACACTGTAAATCATGTTTTTAAAGATATTGTATCACAGGCGCACCATACTTCTGCCAAATATGCCAAAGAAGTTTCTGAATTTGAGGTAACAGGTTTAAAACCTGTTTATAAAAATAATTTTCATGCCCCATTTGTTGAAGGTTCACCTGTCCAATTAGCAATGACCTTCGATTCTGCATTGGAAATTGCATCCAATCAAACAAAATTGATAATCGGTAAAATTCAAACGATTTATTTAGACGAAAGTGCTTTAAGTGTTGATGGCTACTATGATCTTTCGAAAGTTGGCGTTGCAACAATAAATGGCTTAGATGCCTATAGTATTCCTACGGAAAATCAAAGGTTAGGCTATCAAAGACCTCAAGCTGGTTTTGAACAAAGGGATAAACCAATAAAAAAAATATCATGAACATTTTAGTATCAGGTGCAACAGGCTATATTGGCAAAAGATTAATTCCTCTGCTATTAGATGCAGGACACAAGGTTTATTGTGCTGTAAGAGATGTTAATAGGCTAAAAGCACTTTATAAAAACTATAAAAACATTTATTTTTTTGAAGCAGATTTTTCCAATTCATCTAGTTTGTCCAATTTACCTTTAGAAATTGACTTTGCTTACTATTTACTGCATTCAATGAGCAATACAGGTGAAGATTTTTATCAACTTGAACAAAAATGCGCTGAAAATTTTAAAAACTATGCTTTAAAAACGCAAATTAAACAAGTAATTTACTTGAGTGGCATCACTAATGATGAGAATTTATCTAAACATTTATTATCAAGGAAAAATGTTGAAAGCCAATTAGCCACTGATCAATATGCGTTAACGGTTTTAAAAGCGGGAATTATTGTAGGTTCAGGTAGCGCTTCCTTTGAAATTATCAGAGACTTGGTGGAAAAATTACCCGTTATGGTGGCACCAAAGTGGTTAAATACAAAATCGCAACCTATAGCCGTACGCGATGTTCTTAATTATTTGACGCAAGCTTTAGGAAAAAAAGAATTATATAATCAATCTTTTGATATTTATGGGCCAGAGGTTTTAACATATAAACAAATGCTGATGCAATTTGCAGAAGTACGTGGCTTGAAAAGATGGATTCTTACCGTACCTGTCATGACGCCAAAATTATCCTCCTATTGGTTATATTTTATTACATCAACATCCTATGAACTCGCCTCATCTTTGGTAGACAGCATGGGCGTTGAAATTCTAGGTAAGCCTCATCAAGCGAAAAAAAATTTGGACATTAAGCCGATGTCGTACAAAGATGCTGTTAAGTTGGCGTTCGATAAAATAGAACAGAACGGCGTGGTATCTAGTTGGAAAGATTCCTACATCAGCAGCGGATATTTAAAAAACCATGAGCATGATTTTGTTAATGTTCCTAATTTTGGCTGCTTTAAAGACATCAAAAAAAGAGAAGTTAAAGATAGTTCAAATACACTTTTAAACATTTGGAAGATTGGTGGCGAAAATGGCTGGTACTATGGCAACATACTATGGAAAGTAAGAGGGTTTTTAGACAAAGTTTTTGGCGGTATTGGCATAAGACGTGGGAGAAGACATCCTACTGAACTAATAAATGGTGATGCCTTAGATTTTTGGCGCGTGATTTACGCCGATAAAAAAAATCAAAAATTACTGCTCTATGCTGAAATGAAGTTGCCTGGTGAGGCTTGGTTGTCGTTTGAAATAAAAAATAACGTTTTAACCCAAACCGCAACTTTTAGACCGAGAGGTTTAGCTGGCAGACTTTATTGGTGGGCGGTTACCCCATTTCATTGGTTTGTTTTTAATGGTATGATAAAAGCTATTGCTAAATAATTTTCAATAAAAAAATAAAAATGCAAACAGAAAACATCCTTGTTTGGTTTAGAAACGACCTCAGGACAATAGATAATCTAGTTTTATATAACGCCTGTTTAAATGCAAAGCGAGTTATTGCTATTTATTGTTATGACCCAAGACAATTTGAAAAAAACACCTTTGGTTTTAAAAAAACAGAAAAATTTAGAGCTAAATTCTTAATTGAAACAATCAATGAACTCAAAGAAAATCTCTTTGATTTAAACATCTCTTTATTGGTTAAATACCAAAAACCAGAAGCTATAATTCCAGATGTTTGTGAAACCTATCAAATTAATCAAATTTACTATCAAAAAGAATGGACTGATGAGGAAGAAACTATAGAAAACAATCTAAAATCAAAAATTTCAACGATTACATTTAAAAGCTTTTATAATCAATTTTTATATTCTCCAGATGATATAAATTTAGACCCAAAAGACACACCAAAAGTGTTTACCGCTTTTAGAAAATATATAGAAAATCAAGAAAAAGTGTTACCATGTAGTCTACCACCGAAAAATCTACCCCGAGAAAATATTTTAAACGAATCAGAAACTACTTTTGATTTAAAGGATTTTGGTTTTAAAAAATTTACAACACATTTGCATACAGCATATCCATTTTTAGGTGGCGAAAACCAAGGCTTAGAGCGACTTAATTATTACCTTTTTCAATCACAGCACGTTTCAAACTATAAGCTGACCAGAAATGGCCTTATTGGTTTAGATTATAGTACTAAATTTTCACCGTGGTTAGCCAACGGAAGCCTATCTGCAAAATATATATATTGGCAAATTAAAGCATATGAAAAAACAAATGGTGCAAATGAATCAACATATTGGGTAATTTTTGAATTACTTTGGCGTGATTACTTCAAGTATATCTCATTAAAACATCAAAATGATTTATTTAAACAGAGTGGCATTACCCATCGCCATTATGATTGGTCTACTAATTTAAGAAAAATACAACAATGGATAAATGGTCAAACAAATGAACCCTTTGTGAATGCCAATATGATTGAATTACAACAAACTGGTTGGATGAGCAACAGAGGAAGACAAAATGTAGCTTCATTCTTTTCAAAAAATTTGAAACTTGATTGGCGCATTGGTGCCGCCTATTTTGAATCCATGCTGATTGATTATGATGTGCATAGCAACTATGGCAATTGGCAATATTTAGCAGGCGTTGGTAATGACCCGCGTGATAGACAATTTAATATTTCATTACAGGCCAAAAATTATGACCCCAACTACACTTACCAAAATTTATGGCTTACTGATTTATGAAAACTGCCTCTTTAATATTTCCACACCAATTATTCGAAAATTCGCCATTGCATTTTGATAGTCAAACTGCCTATTTAATTGAAGAATATTTATTTTTTAAGCAATACAAATTTCACAAGCAAAAAATAGCTTTTCATCGCGCCAGCATGAAGTTTTATGAAAGTTACTTAAAAAGTATAGGTATAAATGTTAACTACGTAGTTTCAACTTCTGAAGATTCTGACATAAGACAATTGATTAAATCTTTGAAAAAAGCTAATTTTTCAAAAATTGAATACATTGATACTGTTGACAATTGGTTAGAAAACCGCATTCAAGAAACATCAATAGATTTAAACATTAATATTGTAAAATTTGAAAGTCCTTCATTTTTCAACAACAATAAAGATTTAGAATTTTTTTTTAATGATAAAAAGAAAAAGTTTTATCAAACCTCATTCTATATTAATGAAAGAAAACGATTAAATATTTTAATTGACCATAAGGAGTTGCCATTTGGTGGTAAATGGACTTTTGATGATGAAAACAGAAAAAAATATCCAGTACAAAAAACCCCACCACCCTATTTTTATCCTGTGACTAATAACCTACACGATGAAGCTATAGATTATGTTAAGAAAAATTATGCTGATAATTTTGGGCTTTTGAATCTTGAGCCAAAATATCCTACAACCTTTAAAACAGCTAAAATTTGGTTTGAAGATTTTTTAATCTATCGATTTAATGAGTTTGGGATTTATGAAGATGCAATTGTCAAAAATGAAGTTATTTTAAATCATAGTGTATTATCTCCATTACTAAATGTTGGTTTGTTAACCCCAAAATATGTTATCGAAAAAACAATAGCTTATTCAAAAAAAGAAAATATACCTTTAAACTCAATTGAAGGTTTTGTTAGACAAGTCATTGGATGGCGAGAATTTATTAGAGGGGTTTACGTATCAAATGGGCGTTTTGAAAGAACCAGAAATTTTTGGCAATTTAAAAGAAAAATTCCAAAGAGTTTTTATGATGGAACAACAGGTATTGCACCAGTGGATGATTGCATAAAAAAAGTATTGAAAAACGCTTATAACCACCACATAGAAAGGTTAATGATTTTGGGTAATTTCATGCTTTTATGCGAATTTGACCCTGATGAGGTTTACCGTTGGTTTATGGAATTTTATATAGATGCCTATGATTGGGTCATGGTGCCAAATGTTTATGGCATGAGTCAATTTGCAGATGGTGGACTCATGTCAACCAAACCCTATATCAGTGGCAGCAACTACATCTTAAAAATGAGCGACTATAAGAAAGGCGATTGGCAAACAACTTGGGATGGTCTATTTTGGCACTTTATGGATAAACAACGAGCCTTTTTTAAAACAAATCCGCGATTAAATATGTTGGTCAATAGTTTTGATAAAATGACACCTGAAAAAAAAGAATTACATTTAACAAATGCCCATCATTTTTTAGAAAAATTAGATCATGGATAAAAAAGACATAGCAATTGTTTGGTTTAAGAGAGATTTAAGAATTGATGACAACGAGGCCATATTTAATGCATTAAAAAGTGATAAACAAATACTTTTTATCTATCTTTTTGAAAATGCTTTAATTAATGATTCCCATTATAGCCAAAGACATTGGCAATTTATTAAAGAATCATTACTAGATTTAAATCTGAGATTAGAAAACTATCAAACCAAAGTTTTAGTTATTAAAGGTGAAATAGAAAAATGTTTTGAAGTACTGAGAGAATTTTACAATATCCATGCTGTTTACTCGCATCAGGAAACTGGTTTAAAAATTACTTTTGATAGGGATAAAGCTTTTAAAAAATACACGGAAAGGCATGGCATAAAATGGGTAGAAAATATCAATAATGGCGTTTTTAGGGGCTTAAAAAATAGAAAAAATTGGGTCGAAAATTGGGAGGAATTTGTCTATCAACCTGTTTTGCCTTTTCAACCGCAAACAAATCAATTTCTGGGTATTAATGAAATCATTTCTCTAGAAAAAAACTTTGAAGTTGATTATTTAATATTAAAAAAACAAAATATCTTTCAACCAGGCGGTTCATCCTATGGTCAAAGATATGCCAATTCATTTTTTGACGCTCGCTTTAAAAATTACATGTTTCATATTTCAAAGCCATTAGAGGCGAGAACCAGTTGCAGTAGATTATCGCCCTATATCGCATGGGGTAATTTAAGTATCAGACAAATCTATCAACAAGGAATTTTTATAAAAGGAAAGAAAAAAGACCGACATTTGAATGCTTTTTTATCTAGATTAAGATGGCAGGCCCATTTTATTCAGAAGTTTGAAATGGAAAGTCGTATGGAGTTTGAAAGCATCAATAGAGGCTTTTTAACTTTAAAAAAACCTATAAACGAAAAATTTCAACAAGCTTGGCAGTTGGGACAAACAGGATTTCCTTTAATCGACGCTGCGATGAGGTGCCTAAATGAAACAGGTTGGGTAAATTTTCGGATGCGTGCCATGTTGGTTTCATTTTTTACACATAATTTGTGGCAACCTTGGCAAAATGCTTCATCTCATTTGGCACAACAATTTCTTGATTTTGAGCCAGGCATACATTACTCTCAATTGCAAATGCAAGCAGGGGAAACAGGTATTAATACTTTGAGAATTTATAACCCTATAAAAAATAGTCTTACACATGATGAAGAAGCACGCTTTATAAAAAAATGGGTGCCTGAATTAGCAAAACTTCCAGTTAATTTTATACATGAACCATGGACTATGACGCCGATAGACCAAGTGTTTAGTGGTTTTGAATTAGGAGAAAATTACCCTTTACCCATTATTAATTTAGACCAAACAAGAAAGTATGCTTCAGATATACTCTGGGGCATGCAAAAAAATGATGACGTAAAAAAAGAAGCTTATCGTGTGCTAAAAAAACACACCCTATCAAATCGCTTTAATTCTTAAATGATAAAAATATGATTCTCAACACTACACATGTCGACAAAGAACATCCAAAAAAAATTGCTGCACTTATTGGTAACCCAATAACCTTTTGGCAATCGATAAAAAAAGGTGGCATTGGCTCAAAACGAATGATTATACAATCTGTAAGTCCAAATTTAAGAAGCCTTATGAATGACGTATCGGACGTTAATTACGCCAATATTGAAATGAGACCAAAAGGAATTCTTGTTTTTATTAATAAAGGGCTGCAAAATTTTACTTGGGTTATCCCTTATTATCAGTTGTTTTTATATAAAACAGACACCTTAAGTATTCATGCCCAAGGAAACTTCGTGAAATTTGTAAACAACAATATGCTCAAATCAAATGATCAGTTCTTTAAAAAAGTTATAGCCGAAAAAGTTGAATTTGACAAACAATATGAACTACCGACTGATAAAGCATAAAAAAACCTCAAAGAAAATCTTTGAGGTTTAATATTATTGGAAAAAATATTTATTCTTGTTTTCCACCTTTTATCACATAAACATAAAGCCATGTTAAAGTAAAAGTTGGTATAAAATCAAAACCTGGTAAAAGTTCTTCAATAAAAACAATAATACCACCTACTTTACCAGCATAACCTTTGTACATGCGCGATAAAATTAAACCAGCTAAAGGTGCCCATGCAAGGTCAGTGATTTCGGCAAAGGCTGGTACTAAAAAAGAAGCCATACCAACAAGATCAAATAAAATACTTAAAATCAAATCTCTCGACTTGGTATTAGATTTACTAGTTTGTTGGTTAATTTGTAAGGTTTTTTCCATTTTAAAATTTAATAATTATAGTTATGATTTCAACGTTACAAATTAAGTGCCAGTTTTTTATAGCTTGTAAAATGTATATTGTAAAAAGTAAATTTGCTCATCGAAAAAATAGAATGTCATAATTTAATAATATTTAGTATACAATTTACAAAATACAATATACAAATCATTTACTTACTCCATTCAGCAATGCTATCTTTATTCATCTTCACATAATCCGCATTACCTGCTTTTTCTGCTGAAGCTAAAGAAGCCTTTGCTGTTTCAATAGCACCCTTTTTATCACCAAGTTTAGCTTGAATCTGAGATTTCATGCGCGTATACCAAAATGGCGTTTCCCCACCTCTTAACTCAATGGCTTTGTTAACATACTCAAGTGCCTTTGCCATTTCAGTTTCTGACTGAAAATAATATTGAGCGGCAGAATAGTAGTCAGCAAAACCTGGACCTTTCATGATTTTTTCAATACTTGCCATGGCATTCTTTTTCGTTGGCACTTCAAATTTGATCGCAACCATTGTCTTTTCCCATGAAATTTCTAAATGTGCTGAATCATTGGTTAAATGGTTGATAGCAAAAGTTAAACTCTCGATATTTTGCGTGATAGCTTGTGGTTTTACCGCAGTAGATAAAGCAACTTTTTCATCTGACCACTTTTCTGGCATACCCCAATTGTCGACATCTTTATAAAAGAAGATATCCCATACATCAACTTTTGGCGTTGCAAATATTGAGTATTTACCTTTTGGTAAGGTTTTCCCATCAATAACAACATCATCACTAAAAGTGATCATTGAATTCAAATTTGCCCCTGTGCGCCACATTTTGCCAAAAGGCACTAAATCTCCAAATACCTTTCTGCCTTTCGCAGAAGGGCGATTGTACTGCAATTCAACCTCTGTTAATCCTACTGTTTGTGAAACTTTTGCAGCTGGACTAGGTGCAGGCACTTTAACTTGTGCATTTGCAGTTAAAAATAATAAAAAAGCAAATGAAATAAATAAACGACTCATATTTTATGATTTAAAAATTAATAACCTTCAAAATTATAAATTCAATGTGTTTCTTAGTGTTAATAAAAACATAATCTTTATTTTTATGTTTAACTAAAGTATTAATTTTGCTAAACAAAAATATAACAATGGTACATACATTAAGAACAAAGCAAACCTTACCAATAACAATAGACCAAGCATGGGAATTTTTATCAAGTCCAAAAAACTTAAAAACCATTACGCCAGACTACATGTCTTTTGATATCATAAGTGGCGCAGATAGAGACATGTATCCTGGACAAATTATCCAATATATCGTGACACCTATTTTAGGTATTAAAACCAGATGGGTCACTGAAATCACACATGTAGTTGAAAGGCAATATTTTGTTGATGAACAACGCTTTGGCCCTTATGCTTTATGGCATCACAAGCATTTTATTAAAGCAGTTGCAGGTGGCGTTGAGATGGAAGACATTATTGACTACAAATTGCCTTTCGGTTGGTTTGGTAATCTATTTCACGGTCTGATTGTTAAACCTAAATTGAAAGAAATATTTAATTATCGAGAAAAAAAATTGAAAGAACTTTTTGGTTAATATTACAATATGCCAATTAGATAATTAGTCCATTAATTTCTTTTAGATTTTTTCAATTTTTTCAATTTTTTCAATTTTTTAGATTTTTTTATTTTTTATTTTTTTTTAGATTAAACATACAATGAAAAACATATTAATTATCGGCGGAAGCTACGGTATTGGCGAAGCCCTCATCAAGCAATTGAAAAATGACAACAAGCTTTTTGTTGGTTGCAGAACAAACTTAGACGATGCCAACATCAACTATTTTTCTTTTGATGCATTGACAGATACGCTAGATGTCAGTAGCTTACCGGAAAGTCTTGATGGTTTTGTGTACCTGCCTGGTTCAATTGTCCTCAAACCTTTTAAGAATTTAAAAACAACTGATTTTGAAGCTGATTTTCAAATCAACTTTATGAAAATGGTTGAGATTCTGCAACTTATTCTACCGAGAATACTGCAGTCAACTACACCAAGTATCGTTTTATTTAGTAGTGTTGCCGCAACCGTTGGCATGCCATTTCATACAAGTGTAGCAGCCAGCAAAGCAGCCATAGAAGGTTTTGCCAAATCATTTGCGGCAGAATTTGCGCCAAAAATCAGGATGAATGTGGTGGCGCCATCTTTAACCAATACACCTTTGGCAGATAAATTTCTAAATAATGACCTTAAATTGGAGAAAGCCAATGAGCGTCATCCTTTGAGAAGAGTTGGTCAACCAGAAGATTTGGCCAACATGGTTTCATTCTTATTAAGCGACAAAAGCAGTTGGATTACTGGACAAGTCTTTGGTGTAGATGGTGGCATGTCTGCTATAAAACTTTAATGGTCAAATTATAAATTCTATATTTGCTCGTTTTCTTGACTAGCCCTGATGCTGATGATTAGTGTCTGCTTTTAGGCCAGATAGCAGCGGTTAGCCCGTAAACAAAAAATGCAAGGTTTTGTGGGCGCTTGATGGCGACGATAGAAGCCAGAAAAGCAACCTATAAAAGCTGTATTTTTTGTGCGGACTAATAGCGGCTAGCAGGATGAGCTTTTAAAAAATAAAATAAAACTTAAAAAATGACGATATTTTGGTTTAGAAGAGACTTACGTTTGGCTGATAATGCTGGCTTATTTCATGCGTTGGTTGAAAATGATGCCGTATTACCTATTTTTATTTTTGATGAGGATATTATCACGGAGTTGCCCACCAATGACCATAGGCTAGCTTATATTCATGAGGCGCTTTCAAAAATGAATGCAAAACTTATTGAAATAGATAAATCGATTGCTGTTTTTAAAGGAAAGCCCATGGCAGTTTGGGAAAAGATTATACGCGAAAACGTCATTACGTCTGTTTACATTAACCATGATTATGAGCCTTATGCCAGAAAACGAGATTTAGCTGTTTTTGAATTATTTAAAAAGTACAACATAGCCTTAAAAAGTTTAAAAGATCAAGTGATTTTTGAAAAAAGTGACATCGTTAAAGACGACGGTAAACCCTATGTGGTTTATACGCCCTATTCGAGAAAATGGTTAGAAAAATTTAAGCAAACTAATTGCCATACTTATCCATCGGAAGAATATTTAACGAAAATTTGTACACATAATTATCCTTTCCTTTCTTTAGATGATTTGGGCTTGCAACGGTCAAATATTTTAATGCCTAAAATTTTTTATAATGATGATTTTATAGCCAATTATGAAGCCAATAGAAATTTTCCATCTAACAATCATGGGACTTCAAAACTTGGTGTAGCTTTGCGCTTTGGCACGTTTAGTATCAGACATTTGGTCAAACATGCCATCACTTTTCAAAATATCACTTTTTTAAAAGAGCTCATTTGGCGTGAATTTTTTATGCAAATATTGTGGCATTTTCCACACACGGTTCAAGAAAGTTTTAAACCTAAATACGATCAAATTAAATGGGTTAATAACGAAAGTGATTTCACTGCTTGGTGCAATGGGCAAACCGGTTATCCGATGGTTGATGCAGGTATGCGAGAGCTAAACGCCACGGGGCATATGCACAATCGTGTGCGTATGGTTGTTGCAAGTTTTTTGTGCAAACACTTATTAATCGATTGGCGCTGGGGCGAAGCTTACTTTGCCAAAAAACTCTTTGATTTTGAACTATCTAGTAATGTGGGTAATTGGCAATGGGCCGCAGGTAGTGGGGTTGATGCCGCGCCCTATTTTAGGATTTTTAATCCAACAGAACAAATTAAAAAGTTTGATAAAGATTTGGTTTATATCAAAAAATGGGTGCCAGAAGTCAATGAGTTGCATTATGTTCAACCAATTGTTGAACATAAGTTTGCTAGAGAGCGTTGTTTAAGCGTTTTTAAAGCGGCGGTTGGCTAGGGTTTATCGAAAGAGGTATATTGAGCCATGTAGCAAATTATTTTCTCGCAAAGACGCAATGGCGCTGAGCTTTCAGTTGCGTCTTTTGCGACTTTGTCCGAGATAGATAAAATTTTTATCTTAAAATCTACAAATTATCCAAATTATTTCCCTTTTTATCATCGCTAATGGTCCAAAAGAAACCTATAAAAAATAAACGATCAGCAGGCTGTGTGATTTCTCTTCTTTGAAAAATGCCATTTGCATCAGGTCGGTTGGCATATTCATAACCAAAGACATTATTTGAACCCATGATATTGGAAACAGAGAAATAAAGAATCTTTTGTGGTGATAATAAATAAGACCAGCCTAAACTTAAATCATTAAAATTTGGCGTTTTTCCATTCATAAAAGTTGATTCGTTCAAATTATTATATGGTCTGCCGCTCGTTAATCGATAAGACAAACCCACTTGAGATTTAAGATCATTAATCCAATATCTCGTTACAATAGAAAAGTTATGATTGGCAACAAAAGATGGCGTGGCTAATTTTGGGAAGTTTTGAAAATCTCTTTTGGAATCAATGAATGAATAGGTCACCCAATAATCTAAGTTTTTTATCGACTTTCTATCTCTAAAAAACAAATCAAAACCTTTGGCAAAACCTTGGCCATTTGAGGAGAAATTTGAGGTGGGATTAGCAAAATCCGTATCAAATTTTGTCAGATGGTTATAATCTTTATAAAAAAGTTCTGCGCGTAAAGTCCGTGAGTTTTTGGAATAAAGATAATTTAGAATATAATGCGACGCTTGTTGGTGACCAATTTGATTATTAAACTTTAGATATTCAATATTTGGGTTTTGGTTAAATATACCATAACCTAGTGATAATTGCCCAGCTTTGGTAAACTTATAGGCTAAGCTTGCGCGTGGTTCCACTTGAAAAGCATCTATTCTGTCCGTGGCATTTGACCGTACACCAACCTGCGCTGCAAATTTAGAGCTAAAATAGAATTCCCCTTCTGCAAATAGGTTCCATCTATTTTCGTTAAAATAACTAGGAATCCACTGATTTTGTTCTACGGCAAAAGATTCATCAATAGTTGTAGTGAATAATTCTGTGCCGACATTAAGCTTAAATAACTTAGAAAAACTTTTTCTTAGTTTCACTTTAAAATGGGCAGAATTTTCTTCACTATTTAGAAAAAACAAACTGTTAATTTTGGTTCGACTATGTCCGAAACTTGCACCAGTATGCAAAATCAAATGGTCATCAAGCGGTGTTTGAAAGGCTAAATTGGTATAGAAATTAGTGTTATTTAATTTAAAATCAAACTTTTCTGGCTGATTAATACTTTCTTGCTTGATATTTAAATTTGACGCATCAAAAGCCGTATACCATTTAAGTAACCCCTGCCCTATTTTTTGTCTGTAAACAGCTTCTCCACCATAAGCTTCTGGTGCTTTATTCCATTCTAAATTTTGCGGCACAAGACCTTGATATGGCGCCAAATTAATATAATTTAAATTGGCAGAAACTGAACTCTTTTCCCATTTCTTTGTTTTACCTAAGCCTACACCAACTGTCATTATGGAAATATCCGTTTGATTTTGCGCAGGTTCATCTGTTGTATTGAGCAACAAAACGCTACTCATCGCGTTGCCAAATTCAGCACTATAGCCACCTGTGGAAAAGGTAATCCCTTTAAATAAAAAAGGTGAAAACCTAAATCTTGTCGGCACACCCGCAATTTGAGGGCCATAAGGTTGTGATACACGAATGCCATCTATAAAAACTTCAGTTTCATTGGCTTCACCGCCTCTAACAAACAACCTGCCGTCTTCGCCTACACTGTTTACGCCAGGCAAAGTCGTTAAAGCACTAACAATATCACCCATAGACCCCGCGGTGGTCACAATGTCTAAAGAACTTATCACGTTTGCTTTTGAATTGTC
>B570J29032_109958570_pt1 | contig 13661 bp, 21 predicted proteins | sample LakMenEpi16Nov12_FD_29032 | JGI IMG/M metagenome (IMG submission 29032)
CGACCTTGAGTTGACTGTTGAAATTGTCAACGATACACTTTTGCTTTCTGAGAAGGATTGGAATTTTTACTATCAGTCTAGTTGGTAAGATGTAATTATTTTACTTTGTACACTTGTTAGGTTATAATAGGTGTATGTTGTAGTGAAAGCCCCGACGCTACAACATCTTGTGAAGGGGTGTTTTGTAAAGGTGATAATATGTCTGCTATTTATTCTATGTACAACTACCTTGCTGATGGTAACACTGTGACCACGCGTCAGGCTCGCTCGCTTTTCAAGGTCGAGAATGTCGCTGATCTCGTGTATCGTCTCCGCAACAACGGCGTTGCTGTTTACACCAACCGTGTAACCAACAGCCGTGGCGAGTCGACCATCGCCTATCGTCTTGGTACTCCGAGCGAGCAGTTCGAGAAGTATTTTGATCGCGGTCAAGTTGGTCGCGCTCGCAAGACTCTTTATCGTAACGCTATCGGCGTTTCAATGGCTGCTTAATTCTGTAAGCAAGCAATAAAACCGTTCTGGTTCTGTTGGGGGGCGTTCAGCCCCCCACAGTTTTTATAAGGATTAAGATTTGCTTTTGCATAAGTATTAAGGTACAATATCGATACTCTGTTAACAAAAGAGAAGATCATCATGGCAAAAGTTATTGTTGCAAAAACTAAGATTGATTGTTCAGATTTGATGGGTAAATTCGTTGATGAATCCCATTATGATGTTCTAGTTGAAGAAGATACAGATTGCTATCTTCCAGCAGATTGCGATATTACAAGTCGCGCTTCTTCTACCGAGACAGATTTTTCTGACTCTGAAAATATCAAAGATGAAAAAAGAATTGGTTTCATCTTCCGAAAGAATTGGTTTACAAAAGAAGAACAAGAGCAAGCATATATTGGTTTGCGTGGTGCTGCAACAGCCACTCAAAATCGCGGTATGGCTGCAGGACCAAAAGGTGCAAAACTTGGTGGTCGTGATTGGGCTACTGTTGAACAGATTGATACTTTGACTTATCTTTGTGAGTTGAGCGAAAATAGTATTTCAGATGATCTTGAATCCTCTTTGAATACAATTCGTGGTCTTGCTGAGAAAAAAGAAGATACAAGAGGATTGGTTTGGCTTTCCTCTGAAGTTGAGAAGCATGAATTCAATTATGAAGAATGGTTGAAAGCAGTTATAAAGAAACCAACTGTTGAAATTAAAAAAGAAGCCAAGTGGGTTCTTGAGACGTTTATCTCCGATACAACCTATGCAAACGCAGTTCTTTCTGGTGTGGCTGGTTGGTTTGATCGTTATCCTCGCATTCCATATGGTCGCGCTACTTCTTACACTCGCGACAATTTCGATAAATTCAAAATGGCTTTTCCATTTCTTCAATCACTTGATCGCGGTTTCCGCGAACTACTTCCGTGGCGTTGGAGTAATCAAAAGGCTGCAGCAGATAAAATTGATTCGCGGTTCTTGGTTCCAGGAACAGTATTCACCACAGTGACTGTAAATAGTAACTTCAGAACAGCAGCACACTATGATGCTGGTGATCTAAATGCAGGGTTGAGTAACCTTCTTGTTGTATCAAATGGCGGTAGATATAAAGGCGGTTATCTTGTACTGCCAGAGTATCGCGTAGCAGTAAATGTCCGTCCAGGAGACTTGCTGTTGATTAACAATCATGAATGTATGCATGGCAATACTCCAATTGAATTGGAAGATGAAGATGCAGAACGTATCAGTCTTGTTTGCTACTTCCGTGAGAAGATGCTTGAACTTGGTTCATACGAATATGAAAACACTCGTTATCAATATGTTGAAAGTCGTCGTAAAAACAGAGAACATAGACTTTGGAAACCATTATGGAATGGTATTTCAGAAGGTATGTGGACTGAAGAAGAGTGGTATGACTATTTGAGAGAACACGGTGGTCAAGAAATGCTTGATAAATATCACTTGAATCAGATCAATAAGAACAAGGGTTCAAGCCTTGAAGGATTGTTTGCATAATGTGTGCGATTATCGGTGCTGTTCTTCGTAATCCATCAGAATCAGATTGGGATATCGTTAAAAAGATTATCCTTGAATCAGGCATCAGGGGATTGCACGCAACAGGAGTTTCTTTTCTTCCTCACTGGAATGATGGAATAGTTACTCTTATAGAACCTGTTGCGGCTGAGAAGTTTGTTCATATACATCTGAACAAATCTGTAAAAGAATTTGTTAATGCTGATGGTAATCTTTATTTGATTGGTCACTGCCGTTATTCAACTTCTGATCTTGAATACAATCAACCAATTTACAATAACGATTATTCTGTTGCACACAATGGAGTAATTACGCAAGAAATGCCAGGAAGATGGAAAGAACTTTATGGTTATGATTGTGTAACAAAAAACGATAGTGAACTTATTTTAAGATGTATTAGTGCAGGTAAATCTCCTCTTGAAGAATTTCCAGATTCTTCAATGGCTGTCGCTGAATTACATAGAGATAAAAAATTACGTTTTTATAGAAATGGAAAGCGACCAATATACTTTACTTACATGCCGAATGGGTATACAATATCTTCAACCCAGGATATTGGGTTTCGCGCCAAGATCAAACCTGTACAAATGCCTATGAACACATATATGACCGTTGGTGCAGATCTTACAGTCAATATGTTGCGCGTTCGCAAGTCAAATCCTGATTTACAGAATGTTTAAAGAAAAGATTTTACTTATTGATAACGTCTTTGCTCCATCTAAAAAAGATCGAATCTTAAATGGAGTTCAGAAATTCAGCAAAGCGCAGCGTGATGTGCTTTCTGAATATTATGACGTCTACTATTTAACCATGAAGGGATCTGATCTTCAGTTCCCGAATCAGATCATACTCAATTGCATTCATGACGTTAATCTATCTGTGATAGAAAAGCGTAAGTTGACTAAAAAGATTTCTGATGAAATTGTAAAAGTCATCAAAGAAATAAAACCAGACATCGTGATGGATAATTCTTGTAAGCATCTGACGAGCATCTACAAGCACTATAAGAATGGGGTGGTCTTCGATCACTACCATCGTCCATCTATGCCACTGACTTCTGAAATTAAAAGTCGTTTTGATCGCAGAAAGGTTTATTGGTGCGGCGTTTCTAAATGGCAACATGAACGTTTTGGTGGTTTGTTTGATGGCACTACCTCCGTTCATTTAGTTGAAAAAGAAGAACAGCCAGTTGAACCAAAACCCTATGCTGTGTTTGTCGGTCGTTGGGATAGTGGTAAGAAGCCACAAGTTATGATGCGCATGCATGGTAAGCATGCACCAAAAGACTTTATTCTTCATGTTTTTACGACACTCAAGCATTGCTACATCAAGAAAGAAGATGAAAACAATATTGCAGCGTTGAAGAGATATAAGAATATCAAGTTTCACTTTGACGCACCTCGCGAAGAAATTATGAATTGTATGCGCGAGGCTACATACATTCTGGGTAGTGGTAAAGAATCTACTGGAATTGTATCTATGGAAGGTGCGACGTTTGGTGTTCCATATATTGTTCTTGGTAGCGACTATGTTGCAGAACAGGAACACATGCATCCTTTTTCAATGGCACTTCTTGACCGAAATACTAATATACCAACATCAGAACAATATAAAGTTGCTATTGAACGGTTCCAAAAATACACTATGGAAGATCGGAAAAAAATAGCGAAATATGCTTTCGTCAGGTATAATAGAAAACAGTTTTTAATTAATCAACTTCGTCTGATTAACGACGTAAAGGCAAAATATGCATTATGATAAAACAAGTTTCACATACGGTGTTGAACTTGAATATGGCGATTCTTATCGATTCAATGAACTCCCAATTGGAGCAAAGTGGAACGACAAAGACAATACGTGCGTCAGTACTACAGGCATTGCGAACGATCCGCTAGGTCTTTTGTACAAGTATGGTGGTGAGATAAACACAAAACCTACGAATACAATTCAAGAACAAATAGATCATATTGCTGAAATAAATGCGATGCTCAAACCTACTCCTATTGTAAACTATAGGAGCAATCTGCACATTCACGTTCGCGTTCCTGGTTTGAAAGATGATCTTGAAAGTTGTAAAAAACTATTAAGATATATTGATGAGTTTCAACAATTAGCATTTGATATTGTGGAAACAATTCCCGTTCCAAGTAAGAGTATGCTTGCGCCAGAAGTATATGAATGGGAACTAAAACGAATGAAACGGCGACATAAGTCACACCAATACAAGTTACCTGCGTCTCGCGTCAATGCAATGTTAAACGCAAAAACAACTCAAGAGTTTTATGAAGAACATGCGCCCTTGACGGAAAAGGGGCGTATGTGGTTCTTCTCTCCAAGAGCAGGAATCAATCTTCGTCAAATGTGGGAAGAAACAAATACGATTGAATTCCGTCATTTTCCTGGAACTTTGGATATGACCGAAATGCAATCGTGTATTAGTTGGTGTCGAGAATTTCTAGACGCTGCATTAAATACAGAAAAGACCCCCACAGATATTTTCTGGGAAACGTCATATAAGTTTCCTAAATTCCAACCTTATGAATTTGAAACTGAACAGATTTATCAATGGACTAACTTTGATGCGCATAGTCGAAAGGTTGTTGAAAAAAGATTAAACGCATTGCGAGAAAAGATTGACATTGATGCTGTTGGTAGTATAAACTCAAAGGACATTTATCCGCATATGGTACAACTACGAGAGCAAGGTCTATGAATGTTTTATTTGTATGTCATGGCAATATCAACCGCTCTGCTGCAGGTGAAATCATTTTAAAGAAAATGCGTCCAGATTGGAATGTAAAATCAGCTGCTCTTAAAGATACAAAGGGTAACGAAATCACTGCAAAGAAGATGCGCACCGCATTGAGTGAATCTGGATATGATGGTACAGGTATTCGCTCAACTCCTGTATCAAAAGATCTGATTGATTGGGCTGATGTTGTATTCTACATGGACAATAGTAACGAGAATAAACTTCGTGAGAAATTCGGTGAGGAAGTTTTTAAGAAAGCCACACGAATTAGTTCGTTGATTAATGTTCCTAAAATCCCAGATCCTAACTTCGCTCAAGGAACTGAATTACATAAGCAAGTAATTGTTATGTTGGAAGAGGCACTAAAAGTCTTTATTGGAAAACATGAACCTTCAACGCCGTGAAGAATTCATTCGCTGGTATGCTTGGTCAATGCAATTTGGCGATTGCGATCCAGCGGTGTGGATGACAAACTATCTTCATAAGAGATATGAACACAACAGTGAAGAACGACTTTGGTTTGCTTGGTTGTACGGCAACACATATCAGTTACCGACTGCATGGGTTTTAAAGAATGAATTCCCAGATTATGAACTTGCTACCGTTGATCGTATTGAATGGTGGAATAGTCAAAACTATCAGCGATTGCGTTATCAGACAGATACAAAATGGAACAAAGGTCACTTGCCAGTCATGTTCGAGTCTTACCAGAAGTTTATTGGCAAGAAAATTCAACGTGAGGTTTTAGAGAAATATTATGGAGACAACGAAAAACAAACTTTTAACAACCTTTGGAATAATCTTAAAACTTCTCTTTATAAATTTGGTCGCTATTCCACTTGGTTTTATCTTCAGCACCTCACTCATACTGCTGGCATTAACTGTGTACCTGACAGCCTCATGCTTGACGATTTTGCAGGCTCTCGTTCTCATCGTAATGGTTTGCATCTCGCCCTCGGGCAAGACGACAAATACGATGTTAAACTCACTGCTGGGGAATGCGCAGACCTTGAAAGTCATGCCAAGGAAATACTTGAGGAAACCAGATCTCGATTCCCTCAACTGAGTAGCCAAATAGATTTCTTCACGATGGAAACCTGTTTATGTTCATTCAAGAAAATCTTTCGTGAGCATCATGGGCGTTATCTTGGGTATTATCTGGATCGTCAGTCTGAAGAAATTACTCAAACAGAAGGTGATGGTTGGACAGGTATTGAGTGGAATGTGTTGTGGCAAGCACGCCACGAAACGCTTGATCTAAGACTTGCTCCAAGAAATAAAATTAACAAAGAAAAGTTTACTTACTATTTGAGAACAGGTAAAATAGAACGACTTGATTGGATGTTTGAAGACGAACAACCTGTAAAGGAAGGTTTGGAGGCATTATGGTAAAAGTGATTGCGATGGGTGGTGAACCAGCAACTGGTAAGACCACTCTGATGTTCAAGTTGATTTCGATGGCTGATGATTGGAAGATTTGTAAGCCAGAGAAACTTCTTGATGCGATGTATTCTGAGAAACTCAATTTCTATATTCTTGGAAAATATGAAAATGATGGTAATGCCTTTCAGGGCACAGATCGTTTGTCAATGGCAGTTCAACCAGACGCTGAAAAGTTCTTCATTGGTCTCGATAAAGACTCAAACGAAGGCGGACACAACATTAATGTAATCTTCGAAGGCGATCGATTGTTTAACGCTAAGATGTTAGACTTCCTTTCAGAAAAGTTTCCTGAGAATTTTAAAATCTTAATTCTTACAGTCAAGAACTCGACGTTAGATCAACGTCATATCGACCGTAAAGACGATCAAGACGAGAAATTTAAAAATTCTCGTAAGACTAAAATATCAAATATCCGCAGTTCGCTAACTTTGATGGACTATATAGAAGTGATGGTAAATGAGAATCTCGACGACCAACAAAAGATTCTTGATAATGTTAAATCTTTTTTTAGTGGAGTGAATAATAATGCAACTTGAAATCTCTGTTGAACAACTTCGTAAGAAGAAACTATTCGTAGCCACCCCTATGTATGGTGGCATGGCTCATGGTATGTATGTTAAGTCTAGTTTAGACTTGCAAGCAGTTTGTGCGAATTATGGAATTGAAACTCGATTCTCATATATTTTTAACGAGTCACTTATCACTCGTGCACGTAACTATCTTGTAGATGAATTTCTCCGTTCTGGATTTACGCATCTGCTTTTCATCGACTCAGACATTCATTTCGATCCAAAAGATGTTATCGCGATGCTTGCTTTGGATAAAGAAGTCATTGGTGGACCATATCCAAAGAAGTCAATTAAGTGGAACGCTGTTATTGACGCAGTAAAACGTAAACCTGACATTTCACCACAAGAACTTGAAAAAGTTACAGGCGATTATGTGTTTAATGCCGTTCAAGGTACAGGGCAATTCAATGTTGGCGAACCATTAGAAGTTCTAGAAATTGGAACTGGATTCATGATGGTGCAACGAGAAGTCTTTGGTAAATTCAAAGAAGCCTATCCTGAATTCAACTATAAGCCAGATCATGTCGGTCAAGCAAACTTCGATGGTTCGCGATATATTCACGCATACTTCGACACGGTAATTGATCACGGAAAGAGCGATCGTTACTTGTCTGAAGATTATATGTTCTGCCAGTGGTGGCGTAAAATTGGTGGTAAAATTTGGCTTTGCCCATGGATGAAAACTCATCATATTGGAACATATCCGTTCACTGGTGATATGGGCGCAGTTGCCAACTACGTCGGATCTCTTTGAGATTTTATGATCGTAGGTTTAGTTGGCTTTATTGGAGCAGGTAAAGGTACAGTCGCAGATCTCTTGGTAGATCGTCATGGTTTCTTCAAAGAGAGTTATGCGAATAGTTTAAAAGATGCTTGTTCCATTATTTTTGGTTGGAATCGTGAAATGCTTGAAGGTAATACGCCTGAGTCAAGAGCATGGCGCGAGCAACCAGATAAGTGGTGGTCGGAAAAACTCGGTCGTGAATTCTCACCAAGATTAGCACTCCAGCTAATGGGCACAGAGGCAGGTCGTGATGTATTTCACCCTGATCTCTGGGTTCATACTGTCATGCGCCGCTGTGAACAAGCACCATGGAATAATTATGTAATTGCTGATGTGAGGTTTCCCAATGAAATCAACGCTATCAAAGATTCTGGTGGCAAAGTTATTCGCGTTCGTCGTGGTGATGATCCTGAGTGGTACAGCCTTGCTCGAGAATGTAATCAAAATAATCAGCAAGAGATAATGCGCAATGCATATCCAGAAGTTCATTTTAGTGAATGGGCTTGGATTGGATCGCACTATGATGTTGTTCTTGATAACAACTGTACGTTGGAAGAATTGACCGTAAGGGTTGATAAATTGATAGATTCGTTATATAATAATCGTGTTGAAGCAAATGAGGTTATAAATTATGAAACTTTCTAATGATACTGTGACTATTTTGAAAAACTTTGCGTCAATCAATAGCGGGATTGTCGTCAAGCCAGGTAACAAACTTCGAACAATTTCGGCTAACAAAGCCATCCTTGCAGAGGCTACTGTTGCTGAAACCTTCCCGCATGAGTTTGGCATTTATGACCTGAATAAGTCACTTGGTCTTTTGTCGATGAATAAGAACGACAATGAGGTTGAGATTCTTCAAGACTTTCTCGTGTTCAAGAGTTTGAATGGTAAAGGTACGATTCGTCAACGTTTCACTGCGACCAATCTTATTCTCTGTCCTCCAAACAAGAGCATTAACATCGCTTCGTATGAAGTAAAGTTTACACTTCCTGCTGAAACGTTAAACTGGATTTTCAGCGTTGCTTCAATCTTGAAGTGCCCGAACGTTGTTGTGAGTAATGAAGACGGTAAAGTCGCAATTGCTGCAATGGACGTTAAGGGTGAAATCGTCGACGACGCAAAGGTCGTTCTTGATAGCGACACCGATATAAAATTCCAGGCAACTCTTAAGATTGAAAACCTTAAAGTCGTTCCTGATGAATATGTTGTTGAGATTTCTTCAGTCGGCGTTTCTAAGTTCCATAATGAGTCGAAGAATTTGACTTATTGGATTGCGATTGAAGCCGCTAACTCTACCTTCGGAGAAGAATAATGGCACTTGATAAAGCAAAGGTTCTGGGATGCCTTCAAGAAATCTCAAACTCTATGACTCGCATCGAGGCTGAGCGTGATCTGATTAAAGAGATTCTTCAGAAGATGCAAGACGAGTGTGAAATTCCTAAAAAGTTGAGTCGTAAACTGGCGAAAGTTTACCACAAGCGTAGTTTCGAAGAAGAAGTTGCCGAGCAGAACGACTTCGTTGAAATTTACGAAAACGTGGCTAAATAAGAATATTGGGGTGCAATACTCTAGGTTGACGGCACTATCCGCCAGACTGCTCGCCGTGGGAGTTCACCTTCCCCACCCCATCTTCTCTTTGAAGATTATATTATGCACAAAGATGATTTAAAGGTATTAGTTGTCGTTCTAATATTCACCCTATTCGCTCTGGTCAATACACTCTTTCTCTGGGTTCCTGCATCAGCACCACCTGTTATGCTAATGTTGTTCGTTGCAGCATATTCGTTATGGGAGCACAAACGTAATGTCTAAGAAAATAATCGAACTGGTAATTCTCCTTTCAATTTTGTTTGTTTCTGTATTCGCCGTAGTTAATAACTTCACTGATTGGGTTCGTGATGAATACACTATCAGTTTGATGGTTATAACGCTATGGATTCATATGATGTGGAGCGGTAGAAATGGCAACAAGGCGTAATTTCTTCAAGTATCTTGGTCTTGCTGGTGGTGTTGCTGGCGGTGGTATTGTAGCCGCTGCCGCTGTTCTTCCTGATGCTGAGAAGCGTGAAGTAATAGAAGAAATCAAAGCCGCTGGTTACAATGGCAAGTTAAACATTGGCACTGAGTATGGTGAACTTGCACCACCAAATGGCACAATCAGTTGCGGTCCACGTTTTGTTCCAGGAACACAAAAGCATGTAACCGCAAGTATGACAGTCGGTCCTGATGGTGAAATGTACTTGCTTACGAACGGAAAATGGCGTAGAATAGTGACTGAGTGATTTATTATATTATGAAGGGGTTATATTATGTTGCAAAATGTGGAATTGTTGTGGGTTGAAAAATATCGCCCGAAAACAATTGAAGACTGTATCCTTCCTGAAAACTTTAAGAAAACCTTTCAAGAGTATGTAACACGCAAAGAAATTCCAAACATGATCCTTTCGGGTTCAGCAGGTGTCGGTAAGACAACTGTTGCTCGAGCGATGTGCGAGGAGATTGAGTGTGATTACATTATCATTAACGGTTCAGACGAATCAGGTATTGATACTCTCCGTGTAAAGATTAAAGGGTTTGCTTCCTCTGTCTCTTTGACGGGAACAGGAAGAAAGGTAATTATTATCGATGAGGCAGACTATCTAACTGCCAATGCTCAAGCCGCTTTTCGTGGCGTTATTGAAGAGTTTTCTAAAAACTGTTCGTTTATCTTCACTTGTAACTTTAAAAATCGAATCATTCAACCGCTACACTCTCGATGTGCGGTAATTGACTTCAAGTTACAGAATGGTCAGAAAGCGAAGATGGCTTCTGCTTTTCTCAAACGTGTTGAGCAAATTCTTAAAGAAGAAAAAGTTTCGTATGATCTGAAGGTTGTCGCCGAACTCATTACAAAGTTTTTTCCCGATTATCGAAGAATTTTAAATGAACTTCAACGATACAGCGTTGGTGGTACGATTGACGTCGGTATCCTTTCTAACGTTGGTGACTTTAAAATCACCGAACTCGTCGCCTTTCTGAAAGAAAAAGACTTCCGAAGCGTTCGTAAGTGGGTCGCTCAGAATACCGATAACGATACTCATCGGATTATGCGCGAGATTTACGATAAACTGTACGACGTTTTGAATCCAGCCACCATTCCGATGGCAGTTATCCTTCTTGGTAAGTATCAGTATCAAGCTGCCTTTGCCGCCGACCAAGAAATCAACCTTATGGCGTTCTTGACCGAATTAATGGTCGATTGCGAGTTTAAGTGATATGGCTGACCTATTCAAGGATATTGTACCGAGTATTCTTCAAACCAAACAACCGATATTGGAGGACGAAAAAGACTACAATTCTTTTATGGTAAATCGAGCACTTTCGTATCATATGGACTGCATAATGTATGCTAACCAAATGAACGTTAATTTCGGTCTAGATAGAAAACCTCAGTATGACTATTTAATAAATATAGTCAGGGCGAAGAAAAGAAACTTTGCCAAATGGGAAAAGCCCATACAAGAGGATAATTTGCAATCAATAAAGTTATTTTTCGGTTATTCTGATGCCAAGGCTGCAGAGGCTTTGAAAGTACTGACTGATGAGCAAATTGATATTATAAAAGAAAAAACGAAAATAGGTGACTGAAATGAGTGTTGATAATTTAGTGGAAGTGACGCTACAGAATGCTGATGACTTCCTCAAAATCCGCGAGACACTAACGCGCATCGGTGTAGCAGCCAAAAAAGAAAATATTTTGTATCAATCTTGTCATATTTTGCATAAGCAAGGTCGTTACTATATTGTACATTTTAAAGAATTGTTTTTGTTAGATGGTAAAGCATCAAGCATTTCTGATAATGATCTTGCACGTCGTAATTCTGTTGCAAATCTTTTAGAAGAATGGGGATTGCTTAAAATCGTTAATCCAGAAAAGATTAAAGAACCACGTGCTCCATTATCACAAATTAAGATTATTGCTTTCAAAGATAAAAACGACTGGCAACTAGTTGCTAAATACAACATAGGTCGTAAGTTGGAGCCAAGACAGCAATGACAAATAAAATCAACGAAGAAGTTTCTCTATCAGAAGCAGTTAAATATCACTTGGATGAAAAGATATCCTTCACAGAAAATATTTTTCGTCCAGGATCTGATAAGTTCTTCGAGTTGATTCGTGAAGCAAAGAAACTATATTCTCGCGGCATGTATGTGCCTGCCGATGAATGGGAAATTGATTTGCTTGAAAGTGATATTGGCGAGTTTGCAGAGTTTAATGGCAAACAAGTTCCATTAGACTTTCCAGTTGAAGAAGAACTAGAAGAAGCATGCTGGTCTGGATACGTTCAAAAGGGAATGAAGAAAAAAGGCGAAAAGGTTGTACCTAACTGCGTTCCTGTAAATGAAGAAGATAAAACTGACGGTAAGGGTATTGGCAAACCATTTCGCCAAGGTAGTGGTGGTGCAGTGTATGTTCGCACTAGCGATGGTGGCGTAAAGAAAGTTAATTTCAGTCAATCAGGTATGGCAAAGAAGTATAACGATCCTGCACGTGTTCGTTCTTTTGTTGCCCGTCACCACTGCTTGACGAATAAAGACAAGACCAGTGCTTCTTACTGGGCATGCCGTTGGCCAAGATACTTTTCAAATTCAGGTAAGACTTGGTGGTAAATCCCTACGTTGAAGAACGTATTAACGCTAACAGTTTCTATCGTATTTTTGACAAAAATGTCGTTAGCGAAGAATTGGTTTGGCATCGCGATCATTCAACGCGAGTCATAACTATAATTGAAGGTGAAGGTTGGTTATTACAATTAGACAATCGTTTACCTATGGAAATAAAAGTTGGAGAAGTTTACACTATCCCAGCAAACACTTATCATCGCGTGAAACGTGGTTTGAGCGATCTAAAGATAATGATACAGGAGGAATAAATTATGCTTTCGGTGAATGTGTATAGACTTCATGATGATATTGAACTCCCAACATACGGCACTACTCTCGCAAACTGTTTCGATTTATCATTCCAGCCAACTGCAAATGTTGTGACTGGATATGATACATTTAACACACCTGTTGAGCGTGATGTGAATGGATTTGGCGAAACTTCAATTTATCCAGGAGATCGTTTGTTGATTCCTACTGGATTAGTTTTCAAAATGGAACAATTGATTACAATTGAAACATTCGCTGACATTTCACGCGGCATATTGCCCCTTCGAAATTTTAGTATTCGCCTTCATCCTCGTTCTGGGCTTTCACTCAAGAAAGGTTTGATCTTAGCGAATAGTGAAGGTATAGTAGATGTAGACTATCAAGAAGAAGTGTTTGTACTTTTGACCAACGTTTCAAAAATGCATCAAACGATTCGTCGCGGTGATCGTATTGCTCAGGGTGAAGTTGTGGCAAACGAACCATTTGGTTTTACTGTCGTTACAACGAAACCAGAAAAACATTCTGAAAGAAGCGGCGGTTTTGGTAGTACTGGCGTGAATTGATATAAATAGTATTGGATGCCCATATGGGGTCTATAACTATAAACTTGCTTATTAAAGGAGTTACAAATGACAAATATAACTACACTTACATCTATGGATCATCTTGATCGTTTACTTCCAGCGGCACTTGGTTTTGAACATGTGTTTTCTACGCTGGATAACGCAACCAGAATCTTAACTGCAACAGGAACAACATCGTTCCCACCTGTGAACGTCATTAAAACTGACGAATATAATTTCACAGTTGAACTTGCAGTTGCTGGTTATAAACAAGATGAAATCGAAATCACTTCTGAGAGAAACTCTCTAAAGATCAAAGGCAAAAAGGCAGATACAGACGAACGCAATTACCTTGTGAAGGGTATTGCTGGTCGCCAGTTCTCTCGTCAATTTGTTCTTGCTGATACGGTAGTGGTTCGCGACGCGACTCTTGCTGATGGCATTCTTTCTATTCAACTAGAAAATGTCATCCCTGAAGAACAGAAACCTCGTAAGATTGAAATTAAATAACCATTGAGATTATATTATGATTCGTGATGAATTAACGTGGGATGAATTGTTTATCTTACAGGCTACTCTGATCTCTCAGAAAAGCAAGGACCCGTCGACAAAGGTGGGGTGTA